>Ga0105105_10000213_pt1 | contig 26993 bp, 31 predicted proteins | sample PPLLaktember2015_4_FD_79108 | JGI IMG/M metagenome (GOLD analysis project Ga0105105, IMG submission 79108) | Freshwater sediment microbial communities from Prairie Pothole Lake near Jamestown, North Dakota, USA - PPLs Lake P8 Core (1) Depth... | ecosystem: Environmental > Aquatic > Freshwater >...
AACTGAGCAAACATTGGATACCGTAAACAATGTCAACATCAAAACTGTCGGCGAAGAACCAGCATGGGCAGCTGCTCAACGTCAAGTCGGTAGCGCGGCGCATTTGGATCGTATGGACCGCATGTCTGAAGTGCTTTTCAGCGATTTGCTTGAGCATCGCAAGCATATCAACTTGCTGACCACAACGTACCTGGGACGCGTTTGTGACAACGCTAGCTCGATCGATCCCGTTGAAGCTATTAGCACCGCTAAGGCATTCAAAGGCGAATCTGATAGCTCGATCACTTCTCTTTTGGCAGCACTCGCGGCAGGGCAGATCAGCGCCAAGGTTGCCAACACCACGCCACCGGAAACTGGTATCACTCAGCTTTTCGCACAGCTGAATGCCCTCACAAACCAAAATTCGCAGAATAGTGGCGCAATCGCTGCTCAGAATTTTGGCTTGTTAAATGCCATGAACCAAACCAATCAAGCAACAAACGCAGCTATGGCAGCGATTGCTCAAGTGTTGGCAAAAATGGCACAAACCACTCCCCCAAATACCAGCAATAGCGGCGGCGGTAGCGGCGGCGTAATTTAATAAACTTGACCATGTAGGTTCCAGGGGATAAAAAACCCCTGGAATTATTTTTTTCAGGAGAAAAATCATGGATTGGCAAACAATCGCAAAGCAACAAGAAGAACTATTGGCAGCTATCGAAGGATTGCAAAAAATCTTTGATCAAGCGAAAGAAGCGATAAAAATGAAACAGCAAAAAGTTTTGCAAATGCTGGCAGCGAATCAAAACGATGAAGCAAAAAACCTGGCTCAAATTCACCAGGCTTTGGATAATCTTCTTAAATCCGCTAATATCAGCTAAGTTTTTTCACGTCTTTGCATGAATCAATCAGCTTTAAAATATAGCTAATCAGTCCAAGAGACTGGTTGACTATCTTTTCAACTCTTTCTTCTAGTTGATCAGATGGTAAATCAAACTCTTTCGAAAACTCAGCATTTAATTCCGCTCTTTGTTCACTTGTCAAATTTTTTAGCTGTTCGCAAGCTTTCTCATAATCGACTTCTGTTAGTTTTCGCGCTTCTCCAATAACTTTGAAAAGCTCTGGGAGATCTTTCAAATCAACTTTTCCATCAGCAACGACTTCGCCGCCAATCGTTCCAACCCTTGCGCCAATCAATAAAATTTTCTTTAGTTCTTCCATTTTCTTCCCCTCAAAAAAATTGCCCAACTAAATTATTGGGCAAAAACCAAGTTCGGATCGTTATTAACTATTCATGAGAATAATTTCTATTCGTTTTAACTTTTCTTTTCGGTAATGGTCAACCATTTTTGACACGCCAAGCATCAATTCTAATTGTTCAATCATAATTTTACAATCTGCTATTTCTTCAGAAATTGAAGAAATCTTTGAAGCGTCATTGTGATTAAGCAGATATTTGCAAAGCTCTTTTTGTAGTTCCGAAAACTCCTCAATCGCTTTTGTCACCTGATGAGATTTTCCGTACCTTGCTATTAATCCGGCATACATTGTTTTTTCGTCCATAAAAACCCCATTTCGACTATTTTAGCAGCAAATAGCCATTCTATCGCCAAATGTTCTTCGTGTTGTGAAAAATGATCTGATGACCAATTTAAAGATGTTTGGTCATGTTGGAACAGATAATCAGCTCTATATTCTCTGTTTGTTGGAAGTCTATCATTTGGAAAATATGTTGTGTTCATCAATAGATCAATCGCATCATCTTGCGGACTAAGAGTCAGAAAATTATAAATTGCTCTATGCAGCGCGTTCATTGGCTGATTTATACAATGATGCTTCATGATTTTTATTTCTCGCTTTGTCGGAATTCTTAAAAGAGACAACGCGAATATGTGAAGCGCTTGAAGATGCCGCCTATACCCAGGCTGATTTGTGACTATGTTAAACGGTATCGGCCAAATCCAATCTTTCGGACAAAAACGCATTAAAGATTTTCTACCAGTGAAATGATAAATCGCTTCAAATATCGTTCCCCTTAGTGATGGGGTTAAATATGTTCTTGTAATGTCTCCTTTGCCCATGACCCATCCACAAGAGTCACCAAATAAAATTAGATCATCGATAATATCGCTGCGCCTTTTGAATATGCACCAAAGCAATAACCCAAGAATCATGTCTCTCGATATCTCAGATCCCGACTCATTGTTGCTATAACAGTTAAATGATGGGTGTCGATGCCATTTCAAAGATTTGTCTCTAGCACTTTCGATAGGAACATTAACACCAGCAATTGACCATAAACAGTTAAACAAAAGACCATCACATTTACAAACTCTAGCCCATCCATATTTATCAAAATTTTCTTTTCTTGATGATAACGATAGATACAAATCAAATTTATCCATAAATTTTGATTTCACTTATCACCGAGCCTTTCTTTAATTCTGCCATCTATCATCGATAATTTTGTTACTATGTGATCAAGTTTATCTCTGATGTATTCACGCTCATTTTGCAGAGTCCTAACATTTTCAGCAAGTACATTTTGCCGAGAATAAAATTCAACAAAAGCCCAAACAATAGGAATAGCCGCTATTGCGATATTCACCCAACTTGTCAAGTTTTCGCTTTTTTTCATTTCCATTGCTCCTTTAGATGGGAAATAATGATAGTAAGATTTTATCACAATCGTGTTTTGATTTGTTTTGCTTTGATTGCACCAATATGGCGCAAGGAGTGAAATGAAAATAAGCTATAAAAAAGAACGTGTTCAGGATGTCGTTGGAATTGGTTTTTTTCTCGGTTCATCGAAAGATGAGCGCGGGTTTGCGTTTTTATTTTTGCGATCGATTTTTTCTATCAGCATAAAAAAATCCCCGAACAACAAGGAAGTCGGGGAAAAGAAACAATGTATATAGAAATTTTCTCTTAACATAAAAAACTAATTGCAACAACCCTTATGCTCTCCAAAGATCCTAAAAACAGGCATGGGAGATCGTTTTTTAAACTCGGCAACATCAAGCAAATTCTCGAAAAGAAGACATTCATTTTCTGAAATCATTTTAGCGAAAAGCGGTTTGTCAATAATTCTTTGTGCAATTGAAATTAAACCTTGAACAGTAGTATTTGGGCAATTGATAATTTTACCATCATAGTCATAAAGTTTGTAGCCCGTTTGCTCAGAGAATCTCATATATAAATCTTCCGGTTGAGTGAGGAAATTTGATTTGCTAACTGAAGATAGTATGATAGGCTTTGAAAATAATCAATAAAGATGTGATCTCAACCGGAACGAACATAGTAACCCACTCATTTTTATTTTACAACATCGGACAAAAAAATGATAAATTTTTGCAGTGCAGGGAAGCACAATTTTAGCAAGGAAGCTTGTTATGTTATATCTTCAATCTGCTATTACGGTTTTGCCACAATTACGATCGACGAAAAAAGTATGATATGGATAGAGGCTCAAAGATTAGAGAAAGAAGGATACATTAGAGAATATAAGCGGTATCTAAAATCAGCCTTATTTGATGAAGGAGATCGGTTTTTATCGATCCCTTTTTATTGTTGCGCTATGCATGAGAATAAAAAAAAGGAAATGAATAAAATTAAATCTTGACTGGAGCCTTTTTAGTTCCTGTCCTAAAATATTTTCTTTGTGCTTCCCTCGCCGCGCACCCGCAAGATACGATATGACCGCTTGTAATATTCCACTTAAGAACATCTTTTATCGTTCCGCAAGAACATTTTACTTTCAAATATTTCTTGCCGCCTTTGCTTTCTCCATTTCCAATGACAACAAATCTACCGTGCTTGTCGCCAAGCTCAGGACAATCATCAGTTTTTTCTTCTTGGCTCATAACGATCTGTATACTCCTTGAGTGCTATATAGTGTTGCAAATTCATCCCGCCACCGTTTGCCCACCGCGTTATCATCTGGCGCGTGACTCCCAATTTTTCGGCAAGGCTCAGATGAGATCCGGCAATATTAACAGCCTTGCGCACTAATATCATCGTTTCCGATAATCTCACCACGTTTCACCTCAAAAATTAAATTCAAAATCTGTGTTGCAAAGCGCATTTATCTGTCTCAATGCCTCATCATCATCAGCATCTAGCCAGCCAAAATTCCAGCAGGAAGACAGATCTTCTTCATTTTTAGCAAAATAAATAGCCTGAGAATACACGTTTCTAACGTGTTTATTTTTTTCTTTTATGTATTGCTCATATTTGCTCATATTAAAAATATCTTTTCGATCAATCAACATTTATATTACCTCAATTCCACTTAGCTTTGCTTTGTTGAATAAAGCATTCATACATCTATTCTCTCCCCAATATTCAAAAGCTTTTTCGTTAGAATCAGAACACAAACCCCAATTATGACCGCAATCACTGCTTTCAATTTGCGGTATAAATTTGCCGTCTTTTTCGACGAGACAGCATTGAACAGTGTACTTGTCTCCTTCTTTTTTTCCATCAACTACGATCCAAGCAAAACCATGATCTAAACTAAATTCAAAACTTAAAATATTCATTTTCAATCTCCAATATTTATCATCAAACCGTAAAAGTTTGCCAAGAACATTCTGGTAAACTGCTATCTTTTCTAAATCCATGGGCACCGAATTGCTCGCATTGATACCATCCTGATAGCGCTAAATTGCGCCTTATTTTCGATCCGCATTGCGGACAACAATTTGTGTTAACAATTTTGATTGCTTGTTCTATTTCAATCTGTCTTTTTTTCATGTAGCACGAATTGCAATATCCAAGATATTTTTTGCATCTTTTTCCGCATTGTTTACAAGCAGCCATTTTGTTATCTCCTTGTTGTTGATCAGCGCCTTGCTGATGTTTGTAATATGCATCATTAGTGATGCCAAGTCAAGCAAAAAAATAGGCATTTGAGAACTATCTTAAATGTCTCTTTCTGCCCATATAACCCAGGAATCTGGGTCATCATTTTTGTCGATCAAAATTGATGCCGCAATACCATTTGCGCGATAAAAACTATATACTATTTTCGCTTTCAAAAAATCGTCGGTAAAGAGCATAATAGAACATTCTTTGTTTATCAAATACAATTCAGACAATTTTGCTTCGTTTGATCCGAAAAAATAATCAAACCTACCCTTCTCATCTTCAATGAATGATTTGCATTTAATGTTCCACAATTGCTCAATCTCTTCATTTTCAAAAGACATTTCAATTCTTGTTACTTGTTTCATTTATTTGTCTCCTTGTTGTTATTGAATTTGGCAAGTAAAAAAACCACATTTCCGAATTAATCATCATCGTAATGATCAGTTCTTTGCAAGTCATATCTTGTTATTATAATATAACCATCTGTTGTTCTTCCCTCTATTTTAGCCTTGCCTTCGCGCACCAATTTTTGTGCGTATTTTTTTGAGATTATCATTTTGTTATCTCCTTGTTGTTGATCAGCGTTTTGCTGATGTCCTTGTTATGCATCATATTCGATGCCAAGTCAAGCAAAAAAATAGGCATTTTACTCAGAAACATCGCCGAAAATTTCAACGTATCTATCGGCGGATATGTTTTTTTCTGCCCACTGCTTCGCTTCGTTTTCTGTGAGCGGAATGATGTCTATTGATCCCCATGTTGTATTTCCGTTTGACTCGCTATATTTTGTCATGGCTCCACCTTCGCCATACAAAAAATATTCACCATTTTTTTTCTTATAAAGATACTCTGAAAGATTTCTAAAATCAGATTTAGATAATTCATTCCAATAGCTTCCTAATTCCTTAGCCGTTTCTGTGTTGTAAAGTCTTCCGTTGATAATTTTTTTCATTTTTTTATCTCCTTGTTGCTACTATTAAACTAGCGTTGTTTCATCCCAATCAGCCCACCATAGATCAGATCTCATGCATCGTTTTAAGTAGTCATCAGCTCCAAAGCCAAATCTCATTGTGCTAGTATGTTCGCACCAGAAAGCAACCAACTTGTTAGCTGTTCTTGAATATCCTTTATAAATAACATCACCGCATTTGCTTTTCATCGCGTCATAAACAGCTTCTCTTGCCGTCTCATAGTATTTAACGCTTTCTGTTGTTCCTTCCTTGTTTGCTTTTACAACAGCGTAAGCAGCGCGTTTGCTGTTTTTTCTTAATGGATTCAATTCGATATTTACCATTTTTTTGACTCCTTGTTGCTTGATCAGCGCCTTGCTGATGTTTGTAATATGCATCATTTGTGATGCCAAGTCAAGCAAAAAAATACGCAAATGTAAAATATTTATTTGCGTATTTAAACACGTAAACCTACTTGTCTTTTCCCGTTGTTGGGCGCGTAATATCTCTCAAAATTGATCCGACTTCGTTGCACGGTACTTTAGCCTCGATTGTTCTTTCGGTGCTTCCGCCGCCTCTGGCTTCACCGCCAACCACCCTGCCATCAACTTTAACACCGCCGCCGCCTGTAGTTTTTTCTGTTATTTTGATATAACAGCCATCACCAGGATCGTTTTTTCTATCTATATCACTAGACTCAAATGTGATTTCGATTTCATAGCCAGCTTTAACAGCATCATTAATCTGCTCAATAGCATAACTATCAAGATATTTTGATAGCTGTTCTGACATTTGATCAACATCATAAACGCTTACAATCGTATACGTTTCTGATGTTTTCCACTCGACACTAAATGCTGTTGATGCAAACAAAAAACCAGCAACAATCAAAGAACGCATCATAATGACTCCTTTTGTGAGAAATAAAAGGAATCATTATCTCCAAAAAATGATGATTGCAAGTGATTTTTTACGATTGCGAATTAGATCTGTGCATCAAGCTTTAAGTTTTGCCCCTGATATTTTCCGCTTGCATTTATCGCAGTGACTTCAAGATACATTTTTTCTCTGCTCACAGTAAGCACACCGTCAACATCCTCACTATCAAAAGTCAAAATTGCATATTTATCATGCACAGAAACGCATTCAAGTATCACACCACTTCTTTCAACGAACTTACCGACAAACAAACTATCTGATCTCATCATATCTCTTGGTATCGAGTAATCGTCATTGAAAGTCACCTTTTTTATGATTGGACCAACACCAACTTTTACATATCCATACCATGCAAAATTCTCATTATCAGCATCATAAACAAGATTTATTTCACCGCCTTTGATCAATCCATTTTTCTTCACTCTGAGCATGTTTCCCCCTTTTGTTCTGTTTCATCAGAAAAGCATAATAAAATCATATCAGCAATTGCAAACCATTTTTTTGCAATTTCATTCGGATTAACTATAGATCCGTTTCTATCGATCTTAAATCCAGGAAAAACCGCATGATACTTTTTAATTCTGTGTGATATTGCTGGAGATGTTTTGGAAAGTAGTTTCGCTATTTTCTTATACTGTAGACCATCTCCCATAGCTGCCAATATGATAAAATCATCGATGTCAAGCAATCTTAAATTAGAAATCTTCGGATTTTCTGTCATTCGATTTTCCAATATTTATCTCTTTCGCTATTTATTTTCTTTAGATTTAAGCACAGCCTTGAAACATAATCAACAGCAACAAACACATGCTTTGTATACGTTCCAACGGTAAATTGCATATTGCTTGGTAGCTTGCCGTAAGAAACGCGCTTGCCTTTGTGATCAAGCCAGAATATTTCAACATCTGATTTGCTTACGTTTGCTATCGTCATGTTGACTTTTCTCAAACTATATTTGCTTTTTGCTTGCTGTTCTCCACTACAATATTGCTCCGGTGGATCAGGCGGCGGCGGATTTGGGCCTGAATCATCTCTATAGATGATGTGGCTAGTTCCAAAGCCAACGCTATTGCATCCATAACCTATTTCCATGTAGCCGCGCTCACCCCAATTCTCAGACCAGGAGTTTTTTAAAATCCATCCTCGTTTAGTCCAGCCAACAAGAGTCACAGCATGGTTGACTTGTGATGATGGACCGCAATAGTAACCGCCTTGGTATTGCCAAAACGAATTGTCAGCATAGAGAGTAGTCCAGACAGGACCATAGCGGTAAATTGCTTCTTTGATTGAATTGATGTCATTTGATACTTCGCGCCATGATGTGAGGTAGTCGATTGCCATCAATCCGGTTCGGCAGTATCCGTTTTGTGCGGTGTATGGATAAAGCCTTGCCTCGATCCCGCCTTGATATTCTTTGCCTCGATCCATATGGTAGTCATGTAGAGCCCATCCACCAGAACACCCATAGCTATCCCCATTTTTATAGCTGCAATCGACTAGATATTGCTCAGAGAGATCGAGCGTTTTTCCAGTTCTTAGTTTGATAACATCCTGTAAAACTGCCGTTGTTGCAAACGCATAGCAGCTACCACATTGACCTTGATTTTCAATTGGAGTCAATCCGCTTGTGCGCCAATCAAATGATTCGGGCAATGTTGATCCGCTTGACCGGTAAGCATTAACGCTTGGTTTGTATCCAGGCGGAACAATGATACCGGTTATTTCTTCGAGATTTGTGTTGTATGGATATTTTGATAGATCGTTTCCGAATGCTATCGATGAAAGAAAAAGCAAATTAATCATTATAAAATGATTCATTATTTAATCTCCATATCTTGTATATGTCAAACCATATTGGCCATAAACTCCCGTTTGACCCTGTATTTCTATGGAGTGACAAAAATGAGATGTATTTGCCCCAGATGTTGCGTAAAAAGTAATCACATTTGTTGCTACTGTATAGCTTATAGATGGAGGAGCACCAATATTTGTATCGTGCAAGCTAGTAACACCCATAGCAGTACCTTGAATCCAATTTATATGAAGTTCTCTAATTCTACTACCAAAACCAGTTCCACCAGTTTCACCATCGGAAGTAATAAGAACCCTAGCCGATCCTGTGTGAGCACTAGAGTTTGAAAATGTTATTGAAAAAATATTTTCCTGACTACCGCCACCAGGTATCGAAGTAGTACAAATAAAATCATTAACATGTGTAGGATTAGCTGTATTCTTATCTAATCTATAAGTTCCTCCTATAGTAACATCGCCTACAACATGTAATTTAGTAGATGGCGTCGATGTCCCAACACCAAAATTACCATCAGATAAAAGGCTCATCCTCTTAAAACTATCCGAAGTCCCCCCAGCATAAAAATCAATTCCACCGCTCGCATGTCTCGCGCCTAAAATCAAACCACCACTCAAATTATCATCTGCCGATAAAGAAAAAGCATCCTGCCTAAATAGTCCATTTGTTGTATATGTCGGACCCTGAACAGTTATCTTTGCATCTCCAGAATTTTGCCCGATCTCAATACCTGATTGTGATGATGTTGTATTACCAGTTCCTTTAACGGCCATCGCACCACTTGTTGCCGATACCGTACTAACCCCAGAATTAGCTTCGAGAAGCTTATTGCTTTTAACCGTTGATCCAGTGGCAGCATCTAAGATTAGATTGCCATTCGGAGCGGTGATTTTTTTATCAACTCCAAACGCAAGCGTTGCCATTAAAACCAATAATCCACACAAAAAATATTTGAATTTACTCATGATCATTCTCCTTTTTTGTTTTTATAGTTCAGCATCCCAAATGATTGTTGCCGTAGTGTTTCCAGCAACGCGAGTCAACGCGCACCCATTACCAGCGACTAGACCAGCGGCGACTTCCAGCGATAGATAACCCTGATCGATACTGTTTGCGGTTCCTGCGATTGTAACGCCAACAGGATTCGCGGTATTATCGTCATCAATGGCTTGATATACTGTAGCAAGCCCGAACGATGGAGTAGGCACCTTTCGCATTGGCACAGGAAAAACAACCGATCCCTCAAATAGTGTTGTTGACGATGCTTTGCCAACAGCGAAAACCTGCTTGTGACCATCGCCATCAGAATTCGCGCCATCCACAAAACACGATCTCAGGCAAAGCAAATAATCATCATACTGAGTAGCGCCGGCTCTTTGCCAAGGCATTGCTTCAGTACCAATGTTTAGACAAGCCTGTGTTGCTTCGATATGCTGCCCATCAGTTGGTGAGCCAGTCAATGAGATTACAGGAGCAATAGTTTTTGCTGTCGCTGGTATGGTAGCGCAAATCAGAAACCGCTTGAACATTCCAGACAATCTTGCATATGAAATTGCTGTAGATGCAACGGTAGTTCCAGCAAGAATTGTTGCTGGATCCGCATTAACACCGGCAACATACTTGATTAATAAATTGACATTTCCAGCAGCCAAACCAGATGATTTTCTCAGATAAACGGAAAACACCACTTTCCTCGTCACCATCGGTAAAACTGATTCCGTTTCGATTGGCTGCAATAAGGTGATGCCAGTTCCAGCGCCTCTTGTGACGTTCTTGATCCTAACGCCATACTTATGCAATCCAATCAAACCTGGTGCGGTTGAAATATCTTGGCGCGATACTTCTACCGATGTGTGATCGTGCGATAACCACCATCGATCTAATCCGTAGGTGGTAGTCAATGTTTGATTTCCAGAGCCAATTCGCTGTGCGGTTTCAAAGCCTGAATTCACTAAAAAGTTTTTTGTTTCGTATTTCATTTTTATATCTCCTTTTTTGTTTTTATATTTCAGCGTCTGCCGAATAATGTATCAAAACTTGTTGACCAGCAACATCACCGGCAACTTGTGGATTATTAATTGTAAGACCGGCATCGTTAATATTACCATGCGAACCAACTCCAGATATTAAACCTCTGTTATTATTATACCAACAACCAGATGATGCACTTAATGGAGTGTATAACGTAAAATTTGTTGGCTGTGTTCGCATTGTTATAGGGAATCTTAATGCATAACTTGCGTTGGTAGCTCCAGAAATAAAAACCCCTCCAGCAACAGCCCCGGTTGCAGTAGCATTATTTGCTGGAGCGGTATCAACAGGAAAACTTTTTACAAAATACCTCTGACACAACGCCAATTCCTGCCCGATAGTTTTCCCTGCGCGGACGAATTGAGCGGGTTTTGTTCCTTGGTTAAGAACCGCATCTGATATTTCAACATAAGAATTATTTGCAATTGTTGTGCTTATATTAATTTGCACTAAAATCTGTGTTGCGTTTGCCGGAACAAAGGCAGTAACGTAAAAACGCTTTTCGTATGATGTTGGAATATCTGCATTAGATATTTGCGCAACCGTATTAATTATTCCGCCACTATTTGCAAATCTTAATTCTGCTCCAGTTTGTGTTCTAAGCAAAATGGTCATGTCTGATGAAAATGTAGAATCACGCTTTAAATAAACTGAGAATGTAACATAATTACTACGAAGTCTAATGCTATTTAATGTCTCTAATGGCTGACCAATTGCAATGCCATTTGCTGAGTTTTTTCCTACGATTTTTAAACTATTTTTACCATTACTTGTTACTTTCTCCATAGTTTCAGTTCCAGCAGAAATGTATCCCCACCATCTATCAGCAAGATAAACACCAGAAGAACCCATTACTAACGGACCAACACCTCTCTGCCAGAAATCGAACCCACCATTAATCAAATAATTATCCGCTGAAACATCAGGCGACAACACGCTATCCGCTTGCAAGTTTTCAAGCTTTGTCGTCACTCCGGTTCTGCCGAGTATTCGGTTTAATATGCCTTGTTTTGATGCAATCATTATTTTTTTTCCTTATTTTTTGTTTTCTAGTTCTTCAATACGCGCTAAAGCAGTGTCAAGTTTTGTTGACAGCTCCTGAATTGCCTTGATTAAAATAGCATTCCAGTCCGAATTAACTCCCCAAGGAGTGATTCCTTCAGGTAATGTATCACCCAATCCATCATCTGTTTTTGTGACCTGGTCTGGTAGTAGTGTATTGACATCTTGAGCTATCAAACCATAAGACCTACTTCCGACATAACCTCCCCCGGCAAAGTCAAAACTAACCACTGGAAGCTTGATAAGCTTTTCTATTACTGATTGTGCGGGTACTATATTCGTCTTCACTCTCTTATCTGAATAACTACTCCAACTTGTGCTATTTTTGTCTATGTATACTCCATTCTGGTTATATACTCGCATTACAATTCTAGAATCTTTTTGGTTCTGTATCCACGAATAGTACGAAGAATCTCCGCTATTGAGATATATGTTAGCTGCTCTTGTAGTGCTTGTACCTCCTCCATCAGCTAAGTAAAATTCTATGTGGTCATTGGATGCTGCGGTGCCGTCTCTTGTTAAAGATAAAATGTTTGCTTGGCCGCTTGTTACTTCCAATTTACCTCTACTTGGACTCGCCGTTCCAATGCCAACGTTGCCGTTTGGAAAAGCAATACTCGTTGGGTTATATGAGTTTCTAGTAACAGTCATCCAGGTACTAGAAGCACCTTCAGCATCGTTTAAACATTCAAAGTTCAATGTATTGCCGCTTCTGCCCGTTAGTATCATCCACGTCTTCTCGTCTGTACTTGCTGATGTATTTTTCCATACATAGGCGGCATATTGTTGTTCTGCTCTATAGTTTAAGCCTTGAATTACTCCATTGACATGTAATTTTGATGCGGGAGTCGCTGTTCCAATGCCAACATTGCCATTAGAGAGTATAGTCATAGCGGTTACACTTGGGGAATCACCATCATTTCCATCATTTACCCTGAGCGCTAATGAACCCTTTTCATCATCCGATGCACCATCATGCGAGGCAGAGATGCTTGAAAGTGTAGATTTTTCGCCACCGGATTGTGTGCCTCTGAATTGCATTCTGACATATCTGTTACCGTCCGCATCCGATGCCGATGTGTTTGTTATAGCTAATGTTCCATTAGTCGCTTGTGTTGATATTTCTAATGGATACACAGAACTAGCAGTTCCAATACCAACACGATTGTTGCTTGTGTCAACAGTCAACGTATTATTGTCAAAATTCAATACTCCAGTGATTTTTGAGATAAAAGCTTGGAATTTAGCCTGATCATAAACAGCTTTGTCAACTGCCGCCAATGATAGCGCAACAAGCAAAAAGAAAAATACCCCACCGAAAAATGCTTTTGTGTTTTTCATTACACGATCCTCCAATCGTCTGTGCCGTTATAAACTAATTCGCAGCTATCACCTGCCGTTGTTAGATCCAAATCGTCACTAGCTCCATGGATCTTTTTACCGTTTCGAGCAATGCGGACATAGTCTGTTAATGACCACGTTCCATCAAAATCAATGATCCGAACACGATCACCAAGCGAAGGACTAGCTGGCAATGTCAGAATCATTTCACCAGATGGATTCGCAAAAACCTCATCCCAAGAAACAAGAGAATATGCCGAGCTTTTAACCAGCGTTTGCCATGACTTTGCTGGAACGAAAGAAGCATTCGCGCCACAATATGCCGTCACCTTGCAATTTGTCGAACCGCCAAGAATAGAAGCAAGTGTCTGACCGGTTTGCTGTGCAATGAGCGTTGATGATGCTTTGAGATAACTTGCAGCATCGTGTTGCTCCCAATACCCAGAGCCAAGATCGACTTCAAGAATTAGCTTTGGAACACCAGGGAGCCCGTGAGAAAGTGTTGCAGCGAACATAGCATCAAGATTTGTTGCGGTATCGATCCATTCTTTTGCTCTTGCCGCGCTCACAGAACCAGCAAGTCCTTTATTGAAAAGATCCAGCTTGACGGTTGATGTTGATGATTGTCCGCTGAGATCAACATAAAGATCGTTTTCATCGATATCAACGATGTAATCGATAAGCTCGCGCTTGAAATCACCGTTTGCAATCTGAGCTTTCCAATCCTGGTTTGCTGGAGCTAATCCAGCATTGTGAGAGATTTTTGCAGCGTATACTTTCCAGATTTCGTCATCAGAAAATGCATTTCCATTGCAGAAAAAGAATTCGTCAACATTACCGTCAAGATAGCCTACAGGGGATAGGATGTTCTGAATACCAATTGTAAACGCTCTGGTTGTCCCTGTTGCCGGTAAATTCGTTGACAGCGTGTTGGTCGTGTTGAGAATACCGTCTAGGTATAAATAAAGAGTATTAGAAGCAGCAATATATTTAATCGCAACATGGTGCCAACTATTGTTATCCCAACTTGAAACCAATGTCGATATAACATCAACCCAATCTGCACCTGTTGTAGACCCCCTTAACCGTATCCCAGAGACAAGATCAACGCTGAACGAACGCTTATTATTTGTTGTATCCCATTGGCCAAACAATACTTTTGGTGTTTCAATGGACCAATTACTGATTTTAAACCATCCACCGCAAGTAAAGTCAGAATCACCAGGATCAAAATGCGCATCGGTAGATGATAGATATTGTGATGAACCGTTAAACCCTGCGCATTGATCATCAACACCAATAATACCAATCTGATCAAACAAAACAGTTCCGTTATTTGTCAAATTGTGCGCTAAAGAAGTGTTGCCATCATTAACAGAAGTCAAATTGAAAAAGCTTGTGTTTGCATAAGCAGCACTAGGAAAAGATCCCTGCGCGAGAACATGGCCAGCAGATACTTGGTCAGCATCGCCAACACTTCCGATTGTTTTTTGTACGCTTGCGACAAGTGGAGAAACAACGATTGAAGGCACCTGAAATTTTGCTGGATAAGTGATCACCGATGTTGTTGACCATGCCGATGTTGCTCGGCGAGTAACGCCGATCTTCACATACCTGAATTGATCGATAGAATCGAATTCAATTGTTGACAGATAGAAGTTTGTTGAAACAACGGGAATAAGCTCTCTATCAGTTCCAGTCACTGCAATTGCTGCCGGTAAACCATATGTGTCAACATACAAATAATATGTGGTATCATCTACGGCAGTAATGAGTGAATCAAGATCAAAAGTCAGATCTTTTCCAAAATCAGTTTCAGCAGTTCCAGCGCCGTCATATGTCGCTAAAATCCTACCATCAGCGGCAACAAGATAACCGCCTTTGATGACGATTGTGCCATCAGCTGCAACGCTTTGCACCTTGAAAGAGCTATCGCCGGAAGCACCAGGAATCCACTTCTTGTCACTTGCGCGGAAAACTAGCGCCTGACCTTCTTCGGCACCTGTAGCGATAACATCAGCAAGCTCGTCTAAAACGATTGGATCTTGCAAAACAACAAGAGCTATATCTTGCGTTGATCCTGTGTTGTTTGTGACTCTGATGTGCGTCTTTTCACTGCCTGGTGTCGCCTCAATTGTCCAATCAAGCAGATCATCGCCGGATACAAGCGTAAGCTCTCCTGTGCCAGTATCCCATAAATAAAGATCATAGCGAAGATCATCGAATGAGCTAACATTAAAATTGTGATCAAATGATTGACTAGCACTATCTGCAAGGTTTTCAATCGTGAAATACCTAGCATTCATGTTGTCACCGATTTTTGTATACAGCGCTTCTATTGAAGCATGTAGCGCGACACCCCCAGCGGTTCCTAACGCTGGATGGTCAAGCTCTAGCCTGGAAACTATTGTCATTTCTTATCTCCCATATGCAGAAAAATTACTTTTCATCTCATGTTCGTTTAAATCCTCAACATCGATTTTACCGAAACGATAAACGGATATTTTCTTATTTAGCGTCCACATGACCAGAGCAACATTGATTGTTGGTGTCGGAGCTGAAACATTTTTTAAACTAACGCCTTTGATTGCTCGCCACTGGAAAAACCTGAAATCTTGTCCTGGGCATTCAACCACCTTCCTAAGCTCTCCACTAAAGATATTTTTAGCCTCGATGAAAACCCAAGATAGACCGTTTTTATCAACACACCATGCTTGATTGGCAATATGATCACCACTATGATTCCATTTGCCAATATTGTCAGCTTTTCCATCCCAATACTCGAAACGATAGCGAACATCAAAAATTATTGGATCCAAATTCATAAAAACTCACGCTGTGTAAGAATATGCCAGCACAATTTCCCACTGCAAAAAACCGCCATCAACTTCATCAGATCTTAGGAAAAACCTGAATCTTGGGTGAGCCCTGTCGCCTAAAACTGTATCACCAGATTTTCCAATGCTTCCAGCAACGGGAGTCGTCGCGTCAACTTCAGTTCCGGCGTTATTATAAACCATCGCATCGGCGTGCATCGTTATTGCTGTCGCCAAGCTTCTTCCTTCACCCGCCGCCGCGCCGCCATTGTCGCCATAAATCCGTACCTGCGATCCAATCCGCGCTGGATCAAATTGATTAGCAGTTGAAACCTGCCAATCCATATCAACATGAAGACCACCAGCCAAACCATCAGCATTGTTTGGACCTGTTGATGCCGATGAATTTCCCATGTTAAGAATCGTCGTAAGATCGTTTGCAGCAGAATCAGCGCCGCCATAAGTGAAACCAGTTCCAACACCGTATTGCTGCAAAAATGTTTTGAGATCTGTGATTGGATCGATTGTAGCATCGTGACGAATGAAAACATTTTTATGACCAGTGTTTGCTGGCTGAGAGATGATAGGCGCATACTGTCCGTTTATGCATGATCCCATGTCAATACCTACGCCATCAGGCCCTTCAAGATCATCGTTAAAAGCCGCGCCGTTAATCGTTTCGCTTACTGTCAAAAGAACCGCCATTTTTTTCCCCTTTTATTTATTCGCTCGTTATTGTCGCGTTATAACCGCCAACAGTTCCCGCATAGCCTGGAACATATCCAGAAAATGGACACATTTGGAAAGACCATAGCTTAACAGGTATTTTTAGCCCATCAGGATCATAACCAAATTCGCGTATTAAACAAGGCACCAAATCATAATCGCTACTACCAATTTTAACATCTAAATACACCCAACCCCCAACATCTCTCAGTAGCGACCTCCAAGTCAAATTACAGCTTAATATTTCAATCGTGGCCGATGCAATTTTGAGAGTTTCAACAAGCTGATCAATAACAGTATTTTGCTTGTAAAGATTAGGAAACACAATCTTTTTTGATATTTCCTTGCCAATTTGGGATATTGCCGCGCTGTTTCTGTAAATTGCGGTTGATCTAGCATTCTCGTTTCTGATTGGCGAAAAATTATAAACCGCTTGCGCTCTATTAAAATTATTCTTGTCGTCAATCGCTGTCTGAAAACTTCCCTTTTCAACATCCCAATTGCTGATTGTATGGGTAGGCGAAGAAACAAAATCGTCAAAATGAAGTGAAGAAAGCTTCAGCGTAAGATTAACGCCTATAAACGATTCTAGGCGCACTTGTTCAAGCATCGAAAGAACATATTGCATAGCTCCTTGAGCCTCTTGTATCCATACGCGACTTACCATATTCGATATTGCGCTTTCTGTCGGTGTCGCTTTATCTCTGTAAGAGTCCCATGAGCTATCAAAATCACCATCAACAAGCCCGCCAAATGTTTTCAAAATATCTTTTGCTTGAGAGACAATATTATCAGTGTATGTCAAAAGATCTTTACCGACTACGCGCACATAAAGCTCATCTGATTGCTCAAAATTGTAAGCAATATAACCGCCCTCACCATCATCAACCCATGTTGTTGCTGTTCGTTGTTTGATTTCAAATGTGCGGTTATCACCAGCTATATTTTCAATTTCTGTTGCAGGAACAAGCGAGTAGATATCATTTTTTCTCAGATAAATATTGGTTTCATCAAGATCTTTCAGCGCATTTTCACTAATTAACAATTTTACGTTTCTTGCTGTAGCCGTAGGCGCGGCTTGAAATTTATGAATACCACTTTGTGTTCCTGTCGTATTTACACTAGATCCGCCGAGAGATGTCGAAACCTCAAATGTAAGATTTGCAGTAATGTTTTTGACAAAATAATCAGTTCCTGTTGATAGTCCTGTCGGAAGCGCTCCTGATGTTGTTAGCTGAATCTTGTCGCCATCTTCAAGATTATGCTCATTGCATTCAAAAACCGCTGGTGATGATATTGTAACGGTGAAAATTCTTTCTTTGAAATCAACATGAGGATCATTGCCGTTTGTGCAATACGTCGGGATAATGGCAGGATCTGGATCCAAATCTTCAAGCCATGATCCATAGATGATAGGTAAAAGTTTTCCTATGTTCTTTTCCTCGATCTTTGGAAAAGATGCCTTTTGCATCGTAGTTTTTGGAAAGCTCTGATTGATTGCATCGAATTTGTCACGCGCTATAATCGTAATGCTGGCTATAGATCTTTTAAAACCGCCAACATCAGTTATAAAACCCTCAAATATTGTCCTATATGTTCCCGCCGATTCAGCGACACCAATAAGCACAGAAACCTTCTTCCCGATCCATCCCCCAAACGACGCGCCGCCTGGTAGGTATTTGTTGAATCTACCATCAACATTAGAAAGATCGAGTTGAACACTTGAAAATTGTAAATCAGGCGCGAGCCATTCGCCAACAGTTCGGTTGATGATTGGAAAATTTGTTAGAGCCTCATAAAATGTTTCGCCAACGTATTTATTTCTGTCAGAAGCATAGATGTAACCATCTGGTGTTTCGATGTTTACAATCATCTCAAGTTTGTTTTCCAAATTGTCGGCGCAATCATCTAGAAGACCCTGGTCAAGCGTTGTTGCTGTTAGATATCTTTTTCTATCAACATTACTCATAGTGATTCATCCACTTCTATAGAAAAATCGACATAATCAGCGCCATCACCCATGTTTAGATGGGTTTCTTCTGGCATAGTTGAAAGCTTTCCAAATACTGCAAACCGCGCTGGATCGGTTGAATCTGGTATCCAGAGGCATTTTAGAGACGTTCTTGCATAGTCGAAAACGTAAACAAGATTTTCATAATTCCCCCTACCATATGAGAGCTTTTGAAAATCAAGATTAACTGCCTTTTTTAGCGATCTATCGTTCGATACGTTTGTAAAACCTTCTGTGTTGACCTTATCTGAAAAATGAATCTTGCGCTTTCTAACCTGATCAACAAAGCATTCACCTTGCAAAACAATAGAGCTACCGAAAACAATAGTTCCTATCGATAAATGATTATCTGGGTTTGTTGTATCAGAAATAATCAATCTCCAATACCTGTATTGCTTGTTTGGGTATGTTGGCGCAATGTAATAGATATCTTGATTTCTCACTATTGTAATCGGTATCGATTCACCAACGGTTGAAAAGTCAGAAAAATTTGAACCCTCGAAAACTATCGCCGCCGATGTTGTGATGTTGTGATTTAATATTGCAAGCGTATCAACGGCAACACCCTGTGTTTTTTGTGTGTCGCAAACAAGTATCACATATTTATCACCATCGATTGATTGCCAACGCTGCTCTACAATATCAGTGTTGAGATTTGATACAGAAAAATCACCTGGTGCCGTTGATGTTGATGTCCAGTTTACGCCAGATATTCCACGCGAAGGGAATTCATAAAGTACGCGCAAATTGTAATTGTTATAAAGAATAAATTTTATTTGCATACCTAGTGAATATGCTCTAACGCGCTCCACTTCCATGCCGAGCGCTTTTAAATGATCCTTAATTTGGTTTCTTATTTGCGATGCCGTGAAAGTAAGAGCCTCGATTACACGATTAACCTCAGCGCCAATAGGAGCATCTTTTTTAAGTATCAGCCTTATTTCCATTGGACCGGCAACACAATAGCCGCCTGTCAAATATGGCGTTTCAAGATATCCTTGATTGAGATATCCCAACCCCTCGCAAGAAATATGAGGAAAGCTTTTATCCATCCTTACTTCAAAGCCCATAGACTTGGCTTTGTCATTAATGTATCCCTTGGATTGTGCAGCATTGGCTTTTAGTCTGTCCTTTATGATTCTATGCGTTTCCATTCCAAGCGGTTTTTGTGCTAATACTGTCATTTCTGACTGTAGTGCAACATAGTCGAGTTGATCTAAAAATCTAGCCTCGACTTCAAAACCAATCGGACTATCTTTTTTCATGATCAATTGTACTTCACACCCAAGCGCATGATCTTTGATCATTACGCGCTCAACTTCTAATCCCAATGTTTCAGATGCATCGCCTATGATTTTATTAATTTCAGATGCCATTTGAGTTTGACCAAAAAGACCAGCAAGCACTTCAATACCAATTGGTTTTTGATAATCAACAATTGAGCGCGATAGTTCCATAGCAACAGGCTTTTGATAATCAGATATGACATTTCTGATTTCCATTCCGATTGGTTTTTGCTTGTCAACAATCAATAGCCTTGTTTCCATGCCAAAGCTATGTTGTGCGGTTCCGCCTAAATATGGCTCATCATCTAAATATGGGTTTTCAAGGTATCCTTGTGTTTGCGGGTTTGTCATGATCTGATTCCCTTGCTGCTAATTACAAATTCGCCGTTAAGCGTTCTTCTTTTGATATCTTCTTTAATCCTTGGCATAAGCGTATTTCTGAAAAAAGTATCATCAATCGGCTTTGTTGTCTCGATCTCAATATTAATAGTGATATTCGGTTGCATCATCTGGTTGCCAGTGTTTAATGAGTTGAGATATCCCAATCCCAGCCCTCTAGTCGCGTTTCTGTTGATAACAAATTCGCCTGGATTTAACATCGCCGGCACCTGCCCACCTAAAGCAAATGATGGGACCAAACCGCCGCTATGAAATTTGTTTGCCTCAAACATCTTCATCACCATATCAAAAGCCTGTTTCCTAACAACATCCCAAAGACCGCCAAGAGGAGTCAAAATATCCTTAACGACTTCTACCGGCGATGGTATTACTGTTTGATCACCGATTGAAACGCCCTTATCAGAAATGCCTATTGTAGTTCCACCAACTTTAATCGATCCACCCCAATATCTTTCTGGTGAAAGCCTTCCAGAAAGAACACCGTCAACGATTGATTTGATGCCATTATTTTCCATGAGTGATCTCGGAATAATTGCCTCGCCTGGTGATAATAGCGCCAAAACTCGATCATTAAGTTTACTATCGCCGCCAACCAAAGCATTGCCAGGAACAAGACCACCTTTTGCAAAATTTGCGAAAGGAATGTCAATATTGAGTGTTTTTTCAACAGTTCCTTTTCCCTTATAATCGATCTTAAACATTTTTTCGAACAAGTTTGATGGATCCAATTTAGCAATTTGATCCGATATTGTTTTGTAGATATTTCCAAGTCCGCTTTTCAAGCCTTCCCAGATTTTTGTACCAATACCAGAAAAAAGATTTCCATTGTCCTTGATTCCTTTGACTAGCCCATCCCATATCTTTGTACCGATATCCTTAAGTGATTCCCAGAAGCTTGAAAACGATTTTATTAGCCCATCCCAAACGCTTTTTATGATGTCTATGATTGTTGTTAGCGCGGCAATAACACCATCCCAAATGCCTCTTAACCCATCCCACAGCGTTTGCAGTGTTGTTAAAACATGCTCCCAAATGCCTTTTAACCCTTCCAATAGCTGCGATCCAGTCTTTGCTATTGTATCCCATACGCTTGATAATGCTTCTATCGCCACGTTCCAAATCGATTGCAGCGCATTCCAAAGATTTGTTAGCGCTTCGATTACGATTGCCCAAAGAGCCTCAACCGCTTGCCAAACGCCTTTTAGAGTATTGATGATACCATCCCAAAGAACCTGAACAAATGACCACAGGCCGCGCCAAATCCCAACAATACCATCCCAAACATCGTTTAATATTTTGAGAAGTTTATGCCACCACATTGTGAGATAATCGACACCCTTTTTAGCACCTTCATAAATGTTGTCTTTTATGTCCTGAATAATATCTGTCGTTGTCGCAGCAGCGTTGAGATCCATTACAGCAAATATTTTGCTTGCCTCTCCAGTCAATGTTTTTGTTGCTGCCTTCATTGACAGCTTTAAATCATCAACCATTTTCTTTGTGTCAGGACCTTTTATTGAGATCCCCTTGAAAAAATCACCGAGCTTTTTAATTCCGTTGACTATGCCGTTTACTATGCCCTGAACAACAGCACCAACAACGCGCATCCATGCAACCATGAGTTTGGGAATAAGCTTTATGAACGCTTGAACAAACATCCATACCATTCTTGGAGCATTATCAATTATTGACACAACAAGCTTTTCAACGATATCTGGAATCCTATCAATAAACTTATCGATCACATTTGGTAGCTGATCAAGAAGACTCTCCATTGCGCTCGGAAATTCTTCGGCAAAGTAATCAACAATAGTCTCAACGATATCTGGAATTGCTTGCATAATATTTGGTATAAAATTCCTAGTGAAATTGCTTAATGATCGGTTAAGATTCTTGAACGCGTTAAGAAGAACGTCACCAAAGTTTGTAAGCTTATCAAAGATTCCAGCAATCTTATTGATAAAATCTGGTATGAAATCAAGCAAAGAGCTAATCGCGTCAACAACAGCTCCCACGATTGACATTGCGCCGCCAACCATTCCCATAGTTCCGGTTTTAAATATGTTTCCTATGTTTGCCGCAACATCAGTTCCCGCTTTTTCCAATTGCTGATACTGCTTAGATGGTTGCTTTGACTCCTCAAGATCTTTCTGTTTTCTTAGTAGTTCGTCAGTAAGCTCCAATTGCCTTAGTATTTCTTCGCGCCTTGATCCCTCGATTTGCAGCAAAATGCCAGATTGATAAATTTCCTCAATCTTCTTAGATAGCAATTGCTGCTCTTTTTGAAATCGATACTCTGTTAATTCTGCTTGTGTCATGGTCTTTTCATTGATCGAATCCATAAGCTCAGAATTAGCATTTGCAAGCTCTGTTATTTTTTCTTTTTGCATTTTCAATAAAGATGCTGGAAGCATATCTAAAAGAGCTTGTTTCGCCATATCAAGTGCTTTTTTTGCTTTTGCACCATAGTCATTAGATGACTTCAGAGCTTGTTGCATCTTAGCAATTTCTTCTGATCTAGCTTGTATTCTGGCTCTAATCTCATCTAATACATTTCCTTCCGCTTTTGCAGAATCCTTTTTTATATCCGACAAAAGCTTTTCAGCATCGATAGCTTTTTGTGTGAACTTATTGCGCTCATCAAGTATTTTCAAATCTGTTGATTTTAGTAAAAGCTTTCTTGTTTCTTCAAGTTTTTTTATGTCATCTTCCCTAGCATCTCCAATCAACTTCAATCCGGCAATTTGTTCTTCAATTGCTTTTATTGCCTCATCTCTTTCAAATTTTAGAGCAGAAATATTTTTTCCTTGCGCCCTAAGAATATCTGTTTGAAGCGTTTTCTGTTGCTCTGTTATTTTTTTAATTGTGTCTAATCTTAGCCTTTCAATTTCGAGAGAAGCCTGTAATGACTTTTTTTCAGCATCGGCGTATTTTTGAGCCAATTCTTGTGCTGATGATTTTCTTTTAAAAACAGCTTCCATTTCATTTTGCGCTTGTTTGTAATCTGCTATTGCTTTTTGGAATTCGTTACCTAATGCTCGTTGTTTTTCTATAGATATATCAAAATCCTCATTTAACTTTTTTGCTAATTGAATAACTTTTTCCCTAAATTTTTCTGCTAAATTAGAACCATCTTCCATTGACTTTGATGTATAATTTACTTTCTCAGCTGCTAATGCTGTACTGTTTGTAAATATTCCCATTTCTTTATGGGTTTTGTTTATTGTTCTCGTAATTTCTGCAACTCTTCCCTCAAGTTCAATTATTGAATAATCAAAATATTGAGTTTCTTCCTGAGAGCTTGAGAAAATTTTTCTTAATCTTAAAATTCCAGCTCCAAGATAATTTATTGTTTGAACTAATCCCAAAATCGCAAGTTTAGCTACACCAACAGAAACCTTTGTTGTTTTACTCCAGACCTCACCTAACATCGACGTTTCTTCGGCGGCATTGTTAACTTGATCCGTATATAGATACAAAGATCTCGCAACATCTTTTATTGTGTCGTTGAACGATAGTGATGTTTCTGAAAGCTCTTCTATAGCTGTTTTTAAAGTCAAAAACACAGCTACTAGAGGCAATATTCTTTTGAAAATTACTCCAAATATTGAGCTTAACGATATGCTAATACCCCATATAGAAGTAAGGCCATAATTAACTAATTTCAAAACGGTTACAAATGCAAATGCTGCAACAGATATTTTTATTAGCTTTCCAGTAATTATCAAAAGAACACCAAGAAAATCTTTTAAATTACCTATTAAACTTAAAAGCGGTGATGGTAGTTCTGCGAAAAATCTAGCTAATTTTATTAGCGCGATATAGTAGGCCTCTGTTAGTGTGCCCGTTTCTCCCAATTTTATTTGTATGTCTGAAAGTATTTTTTCATAAATTGCTGTAGCTCCGGCCATTGTTTTTGTCTGGTTTGCTGCCGCACCTATAATTGGAATTGTCTTTTCATATAATGCTGATAGGCGAGCCATTGACAATTGTTGTGCATCCATTTGCTCGATTGCAATTCCAGCGTTTTTTGCATACTCAGAATGAGATAAAGATGTGTTTCTAATATCGATACCAAGAGCAAGAACAGCATCTGCATTGTTGGTCAATCCAGATACTATCATTTGAGATACTTCGTATAAATCTCTACCAGTCGCAGCGGCAACGTCTGAAGCTCTTTGCAATAATTTTGTATTTTCATCAACAGTTAATCCAATTACTTGACCCTCAGCAATTAAAAGCTTAACTGACTTTGCTATTTCTTCCCTTGTAAATATTGTTGATTTATAGATAGTCTCCATTGTTTTAGACCAATATTCAAGCGATCCAACAGCATCAACCCCAAAAGTTTTAGCGAATCCCTGCACAGTATAATTAAATTGTGTCATTACGCTTTGAAATTTTATGAACTTTTCTGTGCTTGCCGCTACTGAATTAACTAATTTTTGACCAATAGACTCTGCTAAGTTTCCAACCCATGCCGTAACAACGCCGATAATACCAACTAATCCAGTAGATAAAACACCAATCCATTTTACTATTGTTCCTGTCATTCTTACGATTGACGAGTCAGCCTCTTGCATAGCGCTTCCAAGCACTAATAATGCAGGAGCGGCAAGAGATGCTGCCTCAACAATTCCCCATGCGCTAATATTTCTTCCGATAATTTTACCAGATGTTTTTATTGATTGTCCTATAGAGCTTGTTGCAACCAATATTTCATCAGCGTGTTTCCTGTACGTTTCGCTGTATTTATAAAGTACTTTTCCAGCTCCATATAGAACACCCGCCCATTCTGCAAATTTCGCAAATCCTCCAAAAAGCTCCATGTTCGCATTAAATGTTTTTGCCTTAGAAACCATTTCATTAAAAGTTTTTGTTGATTTTTCTCTTAACTGTTCCATGTTAACAGAAAAATCTTCTAATCTTATAGATGCATCTCTTAATTGATTTGCTAATCCGAACATTCCTTTTGCTGCAGCTAAAGCCGAAAACAAAGCAAGCATATCTGCCATTAATTTTACATTTCTTGCATTTATGAAAAACTGAAACAAATTTATTATGTTTGTTACGCCTATTATCATTCCTTGAATGTTTCCTGTTGCATAATTTATTGCATCTCCGAATCTTGAAAAAATAGATGTTCCAGTTTTTCCAGCCATGTTATATATTTCGAGATCAACGGTTGCTTTTTTTACATTATTAGAAAGCATGGCAATATCTTTTGAGCATGTGTTAATTGATGTATTAACAGGTACAAATGATCCTGACATGATATTTGCCGCTCTCGTCATGTCTGATGATAATATTTTCAGAGCAGGAGATAATTTTGAAAATTGCATTTGCAATAATGCCAGCTGTTCTTGAGATACATTTGAATTGTCAGAAAGTTTTTCAATTTGATCTGATATTTTCTCTATTTGCTTTTCTGCATTATTAGTTTTAACCTGCAAATCAATCAGCATATTTTCTGTTACTGCCATTTCAAGCCCCTATTTTTTTAGCTTTGGCGTTTTCATGCTTGAGATCTTACCATCACCTACAATCATTTTAACCCTTGAAACAAATTGAATCTGCTTATATCTTGGAACAAACCAAGAAACCTGCTCTACCCACCAATCCGGTTGATCGTTTATACCGCCATGAGTCAACAGAATATTACCTGTTTCCGATGCTACTATTAAGAGCTTAAAAATTGAAACGACTTCGCTATCCCATCCAGCTTTTGCCGGACAAAATCCGTAAAGCTCCCCGCCTTGGCTAATTTGCATCGGCCAAAATGCACCATCTTTTTCGGTAAAATCTTCCCGATCTTCTTGGCAACGTCTTAATTTTTTTATGGAATCTTTGCAGTTTTGGCAATCGAAAGATCGGCCTTCGGCTTTTAATCTGGAATGATCAGCAAGTGATAGCTCGGCAAGCGCTATCAGCTTTTTTTTAGATCGGCCTTACCCTTGTTTTGCATAACATTTTGCCGAGCAACAAAAAGATCGGAAACAATACCGGCAGCAATGAGTTTTGCAATAAAATCATCTGACGCGCCGTTATCTTCATTATGCTTTGCGAATTTGATTTTTTGGTCTTCTGGAATGTTGTCTGGATTTTTAACATCACAAAGAGCGCACCTTACTTCTTCAGCCATAAAAGACATTTGGAATTGTGCCTCTCCCTTTTCAAATCGCAATTGCTTGTTCTGCACTTTTTGCGCCATCTTGTATGGCAAAACCTTGCGCATTACAAATCGAGTTGGTTCATCGCCGTCAACAAATTTAAGCTTAGATTCATCAAGATCTTTTAGATAATCAGAATAAGCTTCATCAAACCCATTTTCGTACGCACTATCATCTCTGATAAGCGCACCATCAATTTTAGCGATAACATCGATAAAACCATCTGAAATTTGACTTAATGTAAGACCCATAAAAAAACCTCCACAAAATGTTTCTGCTAGAATGCCATGAACAAAAAAAATGCGCGACATATTTTATGCCGCGCTGAAGTAAATCATGGAGTCTAACAATACGCCATCATGTGAAGTGTACGCTAATCTCATCAGCAGCGTCAAACGCCGTTTGATAAGCATTTCCTGTGAAAGTCACTGGGACACTACCTGTATCTGGGATTGCAATCGATGGGATTGAAAATTTAACATTTGGCAATTCAACTTTCAAATAGCGCTTTGTGTTATCGCCAAGCTCTAACGTGAGATCTTGACCATCAAAGTTTTGAACAGAATTGAAAATTGCTAGAAGATTCTCATCCATATTGCTTTCG
>Ga0105105_10000216_pt1 | contig 26774 bp, 20 predicted proteins | sample PPLLaktember2015_4_FD_79108 | JGI IMG/M metagenome (GOLD analysis project Ga0105105, IMG submission 79108) | Freshwater sediment microbial communities from Prairie Pothole Lake near Jamestown, North Dakota, USA - PPLs Lake P8 Core (1) Depth... | ecosystem: Environmental > Aquatic > Freshwater >...
CCCGGTACGACCGAGGCGGATAAAATCATCGTGGTCGGCGGGCATTATGATTCCTATAATACGCAATCCGATCCCACTATATTCGCGCCCGGCGCCGATGATAACGGCTCGGGGACGGCCGCCGTTTTGGAACTGGCGCGGGCCTTGAAAAATGTTCAGACAAAAAAGACAATAATGTTCGTGGCGTTTTCCGCCGAAGAGGTCGGTCTGGTCGGCTCCCGGGCCCTGGCCTCGCGACTTTATGATCAGGGGGCCGATATCGAATTCATGCTCAATTTCGATATGGTAGCCTATACGGAAGATGCCCTTGATGACGTCACGCTTTTCTCGGGGCCATTTAGAGGATATGCCGATATAATTTCCGCGGCCTACACTCGCGTTTCGACTCTTGCGCCCTATTTCGGCGGCAGCGCCACAAATTCCGATCATGCTTCCTTTACGGCCTTTGGTTATTATGCGGCTTATGTCCAGGAGGGAGATTTTAACTTCCCCGGATGGCATACCAATATCGATATCAGTTCCCGGCTCGATTTCCCCTATTTCGAACAACTTGTCCGCGGCACGGCCGCCGCCCTGGGGTATGTCGACAATGCCGCCCGCGCCACGACCATCGACCATATTTACGATATCGGGGATGGGCAGGCTTTACGAGTTCACTGGGATGATTATGATCCGACTTACACATACAAGGTTATGGTGGGGACGTCTTCGGGCAATTATACCGATACTTTGGATGTTCCTGCGGGGCAGAATTATTTCGATGTCACCGGATTAAATGAAGGAACCTTGTACTATCTCGCCGTGGTGGGGATCAATAGCGAAGGTTACGGCCCGATTCATATCGCGGAAAGATCCGAAAGGCCGATGGTGGTTCCGCGGGCACCGGCCGGCGTTGCCGCGGAACCTGATTCAGCACGGGTAATATTATCCTGGAACGAAAATATCGAACTGGACCTGAATCGCTACCAAATCTTCCGCCGCCCTGCGGGGAGTGTGGATTTCGAATTGCTGGCCGGCGATTACACGGATACCCTTTTTTATGATCTGACGGCCCAGCCGCAGGTGATTAATGAATATAAGATAGTGGCCATAGATTACGATGAGAATGCATCGCCGATGTCGACTTCCGTTTTTGCCGCCGCGGCGACTTTTGACGGCGGGATACTCCTGGTGGATGAATTCGATGTAATCGGGTCGCCTTCGCAATCCCAACTTGACCAGTTTTATCAAAGTATCTTCGATACCGCTTATTCCATTCAGAAATTAAGCGCTTTTGAAGATACCTTTTACCTTTCGCGTTCCGTGGCCGGCCAATATAATACTATTTTCTGGATCGACGACGACTGGAATTATCACCTGCTGGATGCCTCGCTCGATTCCGTCAAATGGTTTATGAATTACCGTACCAATTTCTTCCTGGCCGGCTATGAATCGATTTATTGGTTGACAGGGGTACAATATCAGGTTCCGGGGGATTTTGTCTATGATTATCTGGGCGTCAGAAGGGTAACGGTTAATAATCTGGTGGATTTCCAGGGCGCCGTGGGACGCAACGGCTGGCCGGATCTTCATGTTAATCCGGCCTCCGGATTGGGACCAAAGCTTCCCTCGATCGGCATTGTCGATACCATACCCGGCGCAAAAACCATATATACTTTCGACTCATTTACCGATAATCCGGCCTTTGAAGGTAAACCTGCCGGGGTAACCTTTAATAACGGCACGAATCGGGGGATTGCCCTGACATTTCCGCTTTATTATCTCGATACCGCCGATGTCCGGCTTATGATGGTTAAGGCCCTGAAATATTTCCAGGGAGTTGCAGGATTACCGGGGGATATTGATAATGACGCGAGATTAACGGTCCTGGATATGATTTATTTGATCGATTATCTGTTTCGCCAGGGGCCGGAGCCGGATTTGAATCAGGCCGATGTCAACCAGGATTGCAAGGTCGATATTCTCGACCCCATTTATCTTATCGATTTTAAATTCAAGGGCGGTCCGGAACCTTTACCCGGATGCGTTTATTGATTATAATTCCATAAATCAGGGCGGGCCATTAGCGGGCCCGCCTATATAATTCCCAAAGCCTGGGAATGTTTACTGAAGGGGTAAATAAAACCATTGATTCTGCGTCTTTCTCAATAACCAAATCCAATCTTATGGGTGGGGATGTGTTTATGTTTAAAAAATGGTTTCTCTATACCGTTGTCCTCCTTTTACCTCCCTCTATTTTCGGAGCCGGGGAAATATCCGCGGCCCCGGCTTTTAATCAGCTAATCGAGGCGGCGAATCGGTCGCAAGCGGGGTTTTTGCCGGGGCGAAACGACGCCGCCAATGCCGGGGCATTAACCTGGGAATATCCTTCGGATAGCCTGGCGGACTTGGTGGGCCGGGATTCCCTCTGTTTGTCCGTTTACCGGTTGGAGGCCTTTCAGACGCGCCATATTTATTCCGATTCGATTCACGCCGTTCGCGACTGGATAAGACTGAAATTTCAATCCCTGGGATATGACAGCGTTTATTTCGATACCTTTTACATTGGCCGGAAAGCCTGCCAGAATGTCTATTGCGTAAAACCGGGATCGGTGGAACCGGAGAATATCTTAGTCGTCGGGGCTAATTACGACTCCTACAATACCCAATCAGATCCCAAGGATTATGCTCCCGGCGCCGATTATAACGCCTCGGGGATGGCGGCCGTTTTGGAACTGGCGCGGGTTTTCAGCCTTGTGGAAACGCGAAAGACAATGATATTTGTGGCCTTTTCGGCCGGTGAAGCCGAACTGGCCGGCGCCGAGTATGCCGCCGCGAAATTCCGGGAACAGAAGGCCCGGATTGAGTTTATGATGGATTTCAACCGCATCGGGAATAACAGCATTATCTATAATCATGCCGACTATTGGGGCTCGGAATTAAATTACGGCTATTGCGAGGCGCTTGGCGCCGCCTTTTATCGTACGACATCCATAGGGAGTACCTTTTTCGGCTGCCGTTATGAACAGGGATTGCCTTCATCATTTCATGCCTTTACCGAACAGGAAATCCCCTCGGTTTTAGTTATGGAGTCGGATTGGGCTATTGACCGATGGAACACCGATTTCGATATCTGGTATTACCTGGATTTTGACTTCATGGCGCAGGTTGTCCGAGGAGCCGCTGCAAGTCTGGGGTTTATCGATCAGGCCGCGCATACGACTGATTTCGTAAAAATTAACGATATCGGCAATGGGCACGCTTTACGGGTAACCTGGGGGGAATATAATCCTCTTTACACTTATTATATATACTATGGGACTTCTCCATGGACTTATACCGATACCCTGATCGTGCCCGCGGGAAACGCCCTTTATGATCTGGATGGTCTAAGCGAAGGCCAGACATATTATTTTTCCGTCGAAGGGAAGACCGAATGGGGAAGGGGGCAGATCGACCTGGTTCAGGCCTCGGAAAAACCACTCCTTTTTCCCCGCACCCCGGGTAATTTCCGGGCTGATCCTGATTCCGCGGCCATTGTCCTCACCTGGGATCCGAGTGTGGAATTGGATTTTGGCGCCTATCAAATATTCCGGCGTGTTGTCGGAACAGAATTCATGCTATATCATGATAACTACAAAGATACGATATTGCGGGATATCGACGTTTTCCCGCAGACACTCTATGAATATTTTATTCAGGCTTCCGATCTGGACCAAAATTATTCGCCGGTGTCCGATACTTTCGTTGTTGCCGCGGCCACATTTAATAGCGGTATCCTGCAGGCCAATGAATTCGATCCCGGGGGTTGGCCCCCGGAAGAAGCCGTGACCGGATTTTATGACGGGATCTTTGCGGATACGTCCTTTACGGTACAGAATTTAAATGCCTCCCAGGATACTTTTTGTCTGTCGCGATCAATTGCCGGGCAATACAGCACGATCTTCTGGATTGATGACGATTGGAACTATCACCTGTTTTCGAATTCCACCGATTCCCTGGCATGGTTTCTCGGTTTCGAAACCAATTTATTCCTGGCCGGATATGAGTCTGTTTCCTGGCTGACCGGCATCGTCCCGCAACACCCCGGGGATTTTGCGCACGATTATTTTGGAATCAACCGGGTGGAAATGAATCAATCCGCGGATTTTTCAGGCGCTCTCGGCCGCCCCGGCTGGCCCGATTTACATGTCAATCCCAACGCCGGGTTGGGAGCCGCACTTCCTTCGGTGTCGGTCATCGACCCTCTTCCGGGGACGCGCGTGATTTATACTTATGACTCCCGAACCGATAACCCCGCCTTTGAAGGTCGCCCCGCCGGCGTCGCCTTTTACAACGGTCGCGGCAAGGGAATCGCCCTGACTTTTCCACTATATTATTTGGACACGGCCGATACCAGAGCCTTAATTAATCGAGCCCTGGTGTATTTTCAAGATATAGAAACTACTCCCGGTGATCTGAACGGCGATAATAGGGTGACCATTATCGATATTCTTTTTTTAATGGCCTATCTTTTCCACAATGGTGCATCACCGGATGATATAAATCAGGCCGATGTCAATCAGGATTGTCAGGTTAATATGATGGATCCCTTGTATTTGATTGCCTATAAATTCCGCGGAGGGCCTGCCCCGTCACCGGGATGTGTCCGCCGGCCTTAGGCTGAAATGCCGAAGGGCGGGCCAATAAGGCTCGCCCGCGATATTCTGAAGAATCTTGCATAATTTGGTCAGGAAGTCCGGGCGTCTGCCTTTTGTAATTCGCCAGAGTCACTCCAATTTCTTGTTTCATAATAAGTTAACAAACAATTTAAGGTCACGGGAAATCGGCATTTTTATTGCTGCATCGCAGACTGAATACTACCCATTCTGATGGAGAGGTTACCGACATGACACCCAGATTCAAAATTGTCCCGCTTTCGCGGATTGTCCCCGTTATGCGTTTTAATGAAGAAAAAACAATGCATTTGAAAGACCTGATGGAATCTTCGGGAGTCATTAATAGCCCCCTTCAATTGTTTTCAATTCCCCGTGGTCGATGGTTGCTGATTCAAGAAACCTCTATACTTGAAGCTGCCCGTCGTCTCGGCCTGGAGGCCATACCGGCCCAGATTATCTCACCGGCCGATTCCCCGCAGGTATTTCTGGAAATCCTCGTCAAGGATTCATTTATAAGTGATATCATTGCCGCCGCCGAGCGTTTTCCGAGAGATGTTTCCATAATTAAAAATAAAAAAGATTTAAGAACCAATCGTGGCAATTGTGTCCTGGCCCTGCCCGGCAGCGAAGGAACCGTTCAGTTCTTAAGTTTTCGCCGTGCCTCTCATGGCTGTCTGACGGCGGCTTTGTATGACCTTTTGGATCTTCTCGACAATCGCCGTGCTTTGTCGCCGGTGATGTATTTTAATCCCCAGAAAACAGCCAATATCAAACAATTCGGGATATGGAGAAGGATCCGACTCCGGGATTTAAAAATCGAGGATTTAATAGCGGTCGCCGGGCGTGGTCGTCTTTTCCCGGCCGGGGCGCTTCAATTCGAAACCGGCCCGCGACTGATGGGAATTGATTATCCCCTGGCGGTTTTACAGGAAAAAGCCTCGCTTCGAGAGAAAGATCATTTCCTGCGCGATTTGCTTAGCCTGCGCCTTTGCAGCGGTTACCCTGAATTTCTGGGGGGAAGTGTTTACCTGGTATATAACACCGTCAAAAAATAGTTGATACCGCCGGCATCGTGGCGTAAATTACGCCTTGATGCTCTTTGTTCATCACGATAAATGTCTGGAATGCGGGGGCTGTGTTTCTCTCTGTCCCGTGGAAGCGCTGTTTCTATCTTTCAATTACCTCATAATCGACGAAACACTTTGTAACGTGTGCGGCATTTGCCTGAATTTCTGTCCGGTGGGGGCGATAGATGAAAACCATGCCCAGGCGATTTGATGCCGTTGTGATCGGCGCCGGCCCGGCCGGGGCCATGGCCGCCTACGAAATTGCCTCCTCGGGAAAATCGGTCCTGATTCTGGAGAAACATCCGACACCGGGTCGTCCGCTCTGTTGTGCCGAAGCGGTCTCCCAACCATCCCTGGACAAAATTATTACTCCCCGGCCGGAGTGGATTTCAACCCGGATCGGTCGCATAAAACTTATCTCGCCCGACGGCAACATAGCCGAGATAGTCCATCCCGAGGCCGGGTATGTCCTGGATAGAAAGACCTTCGATTCTGGCTTGACCCAGAGGGCCGTTCAAGCCGGGGCGGAATTGGCCTGCAATGCCATAGGCGTGGCTCTCAAGCCCGCCGGAGATCGTTTCGGGTGTCTTGAGGTGTTGTACCCCGACGGCTCCACCGCTGACATAGAAGCCGATATATTTATCGCCGCCGACGGCGTGGAATCCAAAATCGCCCGTCTGGCGGGCCTGGATAATATTATATCCGATAATGACATAGAATCTCTGCTTCAATATCGCGTCACGGATATAAAGGTCGAGCCGGATCTTCTGGAATTTTATATCGGAAATCAAATCGCCCCCAGGGGCTATGTCTGGGTCTTTCCCAAATCGGAAAATTCTGCCAATGTCGGCCTCGGGATAGCCGCTTCCCTGGAAAAGGGCGACAAGACGGTCGAATATCTGGAGCGGTTTCTTAAAAAGAGGTTTGGTGAAAAATATAGAATAACCGAGACCCATTGCGGCCTGGTTCCCCGCTACCAGGGGCAGGCGAAATTCAGGCTGAAGAATCTACTGGTGACAGGCGACGCCGCCCGGGCGGTGGATTCCTTATCCGGAGCCGGAATTGTCAACGCCATGCTGTCCGGGATTTATGCCGGTCGGGCCGCGGCGGTCTACATTGCCGCGGGTGGCATAAGGGAAGAGGAGTTGGAGTCACTTTATCCCGGTGAATTTTTCCGAATAAAAAAAGAGGAGCTTCAAACGTACTTGAAGCTCCGGGAAGTCTTTAACAAACTAAGCGACGCTGATTTTAACGATATCGTCGGCTTCCTCAAGGATTACTTTGCCGGTAAAACAGTGTATAAACTGCAACCGATGAAAATTATCACGTCCATGGCGCTAAATCGGCCGAGACTTTTGGGCCTTTTGCGCCACCTGATTTAATCAGGCTTTGGTCTCGGATTGAGAGGCCAGTTGCTTTACGTGGGCGGTTAACCGGGATTTGTCGCGGGCCGCTTTGTTCTTGTGAAGGATGCCGTTCTTATGGGCCTTATCAATGATGCTGTAAATTTCTTTAAGTTGAGCCTGGGCTTCGGCCGGATTGGTTACGGCGCGCAAATCTTTGACCGCCTTCCGCATGCGCGAGGAGACTCCGCGATTACGCTGTCTGGCCACGGCCGAGGTTTTCATCCGTTTCTTACACGATTTGTGATTTGGCAATTTATTCACTCCTTTAATATTTTTTATATACTAAGCCCATTAATTTACGCAATATTTCCAAACTGTCAATGGAAAATAACAGACCGTCGTCATTAGCCGCCTCGGCGGGCAAAGTGGCTGCCGCCACCGCTTTTTCCCGGGTTTTGGGACTTATCCGGGAACAGGTGACGGCCTATTATTTCGGAGCCGGACTGGCCACCGATGCTTTCGTGGCGGCATTCCGTATTCCCAACCTTTTGCGAGACCTTTTCGCCGAAGGGGCGTTGTCTTCGGCTTTTGTGCCCATTTTTAAAGATATAATGGTCAAGGAGGGACGGGCGGCTGCCTTTCAATTGGCCAATATTACCTTATCCATTTTAACGGCCGTGGTCGGCCTGGTAGTTGTCGCCGGCATGATTTTTTCCCCGGAAATAATTTATATTTCTGCTCACGGGTTTATGGCCGATCCGGAGAAATTCGCGCTTACCGTAGCCATGACCCGCCTGATGTTTGTCTTCCTGCTCCTGGTTTCCCTGGCGGCGGTCGCCATGGGAATACTCAATTCTCTGGGAAATTTCGGTATTCCGGCCCTGGCTTCGGCGGTTTTCAACCTGGGCATGATTATCATGCCGGTCTGTTTCTACAATTATTTTCAGACACCCATTTATACCCTGGCCATCGGTGTCCTTTTGGGCGGTTTGGGCCAACTTTTTTTCCAGATCCCCTGGCTGTGGAAGGAAGGGTTCCGCTTCCGCTTCGCTTTTGATTTTGCCCACGAGGGAATCAGGCGTATCTTCCGTTTGATATCGCCGATGATCTTGGGGCTGTCGGCATCGCGATTGAATATCCTCATCAGTACCCTCCTGGCCTCCTTATTGGCGGAAGGAGCCATGTCTTACCTGAACTATTCCTATCGCTTAATGCACTTCCCGCTGGGCGTATTTGCCGTGGCCCTGGGAACGGTGGCTTTGCCACGGGTCTCCGAAGAAGCCTCCCGTGGGCAGTTTCAAAGTCTCATCAAAACATATCAAGAGGCTTTGGGTTGGACCATGTTTCTGGTAATTCCTTCGGCCGTCTATCTGGCCGGATTCGGTCCTGACCTGGTCCGCCTGATATATGAACGGGGCGCCTTCAGTCCCGAGGATACGCTGCAGACCAGTCGGGCTCTGTTCTTTTATTCCGTGGGCCTCCTGGGCTTTGCCGGGGTGCGGGTAGCGGCGCCGGTATTTTATGCCCTGGGGGATTCTAAAAATCCGATGTATTACTCGATCATTTCGGTGGCTATGAATATAATTCTCAATTTCGCTTTTATGCCGATCTGGGGGTTTGCCGGCCTGGCGGCGGCCAATGCCGTGGCCGGCTTGGCGAACCTGGTTTTCCTGATGTGGGGTATAAGGCGTAAGTTAGACGGCATTTCATATCGTGAGTTTTGGCTTAAAAGTCTGGGGATATTGGCCGCGGCCATGACTGCCTGGGCGGCTATATGGATTTTCAATTTTGAGGCTTCATTGGCCATCGGCGGCCTGAAAGGAAAAATAGTCATCGTCATGATACAATGTCTGGGAATGGCGGCGATTTATCTTGTGATTTGCCGCTTTTTGAAATTCGACGAAGTGGGGCGATTGTGGGGATTATTCCACCGAAAAAAATGAGCTCGGAGTCATTATGACGGCCAGGAAATACCCGGCTGTGATAATTCTCCTGTTTCTCGTCGCCGGAATTGTTCTGGCCGACATCATTAAAATTCCCTGCGGAGTATATCTCTTTACGGCCCTGACAGCCTTCCTGACGGGGGTAGCCTTATACCAATACCGGATGAAAAGGGCGGCTGTGATAGTCTTCCTGGTCGGTTTTCTGGCCTTATCCGGATTTAATTTCGCTTTCAGGTACAAGGCCTTCCCTCCGGGCCATGTCAAACATTTTGTGGATAATAATCAAAAGTACATCATTTATGCCGAGATCGATGACTGGCCCGTGCTGTACGAACATAAAACCATCTTGTACGCCAGACTCGATTCGCTGCGCCATGAGGATCATGTAATTCCCGGGAAAGGACGCCTGATAATCAATATCGCCGTTCCGACCACTCGAATACAATATGGTGACCGCCTGATATGGGAAGCCTGCCTTTTCGCGGTCAAGGGCGGGGCCAATCCGTCCGGTCTTGATTATCGCCGTTATTTGAATTTGAAAGGCGTATTCGGCGCCTGCTATCTTCCGCATGACCTTAATATCCGGGTAAATCCGGCGGGGAAGTACGATTATCATCATGTCATTCAGAATTTAAGGCAGGAAATTCTGGAAATTTTTCAACAAACCCTGAAACCGCCCCATGCCGCCGTGGCCTCCGGCTTTTTCCTCGGTGAAACCCGCAACATTCCGGAACACATATATGCATATTTCAGAGATTCCGGGACACTGCACCTGTTGGCCGTCTCCGGTTCCAATGTCTGGCTCCTGGTGGGCTTGATCGCTCTTTTGTTAATGGCCTCGAATCTGAATCCCCGGCGCAAAGCCATCATACTTATAGCGTTCGTAATCATATTTTCATCGCTGGCCCAGAATCAACCTTCGGTGGTCCGGGCCTCCGTCATGGCCATTCTGGTACTTATCGGAAAGGCCCTTCAAAGGCGAATAGAACTGAATAATATCATCGCCGCCGCGGCCGATCTTATCCTGGCGGCGGCTCCGGCGCAACTGTTCGATATTGGCTTTCAATTGTCTTTCGTGGTTGCCTGGGCTCTCGTTTTTATGACGCCCCGAATTCTGGCGCATATCAAGATCAATAAAGAGAGGAAATATATTAATTGGCTGATTTTCCCGGTCGTCATAAGTTTTATCGCCCAGGCGGCGTCGATGCCTCTGATCGCCTATTATTTCGGCCGGGTGACCTTTATCTCTTTTGCGGCCAATTTGATTATTGTCCCCCTGAACTCGCTGATCGTAATAGGAGAAATGGTCTTGCTCCTGGCGTATACGCTCCTGCCTCTGCTGGGGCAGTTGATCGGCATACCTCTAAACGCCCTTTTCGATCTGAATTTATACTTGCTGGAGTTGTTCGGCTCAAAATCGACATTGGAACCCTGTTTGCTTTCTTTTTCCGGTTGGATGGTCATTCTATTTCTGGTCGTCCTGACACTGGGAACACTTGCCATCGATTCGAAAAGGGCGAGACGGCATCTGGTCTTCCTGCTGATTATATCCGGCTGTATCTGGGCGGGAAGCCGCTTGAACCGGCTCGAAAGCGATTACCGGCTGACGGTATTTTCCCTGGCCCGGGGCAATATGGTTGTCTGCGAAGGCGAGAAAACCAACTATTTATTTATGGCTGATCTGACGGAGCAGGAATACATATTGGCTGAAAAAACAGCCGTACCCTATCTGAAAAATAAAGGCGTTCGGAATCTGTCGATTATATCGCTCACACCTGATTACGCCACTCTTCAAGAGGCGGTGGCGACGGCGCAATTATTCGATACCGTCCAATTATATGTCCCCGAAAAAAGTCAGGGCCTGATTGCGGATATCATGCGGCTGAATAACCCGCCCACCGATGCATATAGTGTCCTATATTTTTCGGACACCATTGACTTTGAGACGATTGAAACCGGGACGGCGGGTATCAGGGAGGGACTGGCCTTTCTGCGATTTGACTCCCTTGTGGTTCTAATTCTTTCGGAAAATTCCGACCTGCCTTTTGTTCCGGGGAAATCGCCGGCTTTATCCGGTCCCATATTAATGATAAAGCCCATACTGGTACCCTCCGACACCCTGTTTCTAAATGAGACAAACCTGTCTTTGCTGGTTTGTCGGGATATTTCGCGAATACCCCGTAAAAGTATGGGAATGGCCCCATACTATCAGAAATTCCTGCCCAAAATCTGGCTGACTTCGCAAAAAGGCGCGGCCGATATTTCAATTTACCGGGGACGGCCGACCCTCCCGGACTGAAAATATAGCCGTTTGGTCGTTAAGAACCCCTCCCAAAATCCCGATAAAATAAAAGAATTGCAGGGATTCCCGATGGAGTTACCTGCCGCTTTAACACTTGGTATAAGAGCTTAAAATTTATGAGCTTAACCGGCAACCTTAAAACCATATCCTTTCCCGATATCCTGCAGCTTTTGACAACCGGGAAAAAGACCGGCATTCTGGAAATCGCCTCCGGACCGCGTCAAAAAGAAATTGCCTTCCGTGAAGGTTTGATTGTTTATGCCTCATCGGTCAATTCTTCAGAGGATCTTCTGGGTAATCTGCTTTTGAAAAGAGGCAAAATATCCAAGACTGATCTGGAAAAAGCCATTCAGCAGCATAAGCAGACCGGCCGTCAATTGGGCACCACCCTGGCCGACATGAATCTTTTTGACAAGTCGGAAATTCTGGAATGCCTGAAACTGCAGATAGAAGAAATCGTGTACAACCTTTTCTCTTGGGCCGAGGGCGAATTCAAGTTCATAGAAGGGATGGCCCCCCGCCACGCGCCCTTCACCGTCCAACTCAACACCACCAATGTCATCATGGAAGGGACGCGTCGCATCGATGAATGGGTGGAGATACAAAAGGTACTGCCGCCGGACGACGCCTTGATGCAACTGGTGTCAAATCCCAAGGTTAAAGATGAAGAACTGACTTTGAGTATAGATGAATTCAAGATCCTGGCCCTGGTCAACGGGGAAAGATCTTTGCCCGATATGGTGCAGGCCTCGCCCCTGGGCGAATTTGTTACTTACCGGGCCTTGTACCGCCTGATAAACATGGGTTTGGTGGAAGCGGCCGGAAAAGTGAAAGCCTCGGATGGTGACGCCGAAAATGAGGAAGAAATAATCTTGTCGATATTGTTCACGCTTTATAATAGTTGCTTTTACCGCATCCGCATGCTGGTCGAGGAATTCATCGGCGACCAGAATCCGTCATTTCCCCGCTACCTGGCCGGATTCCGGAAAGGCTTCCTTTTATATTTTCCCGGATTCGATCCGAGCGCGGAAGTCACGCCCTCGTTTGACCGCTTTTACGCCGAAGTTCTGAAAATTCCGGCCACCGTCAGGATGCATACGGTTATGAGTTCCCTGGAGCATATGCTCTGCAATCAACTGGAATATGTCTACTATCTGCTGGGCATAGGACCGTTTCGCCAGGCCGTAGGTCGAATCAAAAAGGAAATCACGGAACCGCTGGCCCTGCGCCGCGAACTGGTGAAGCGATATCATATCGATGAAAACCTCTTTCGTTCCGTTAAGCGTGCCGACCGTACGGTTCGGCTGGTGAAAGGTGTATAGATTATGAAAAAATATATGCTAATCGGCTTCTTATCGATGGCCATGGTGCTGGGATTGATGGAATCGGCGCGGGCTGCGATTCAAACGCAGGAATTATTCCGCCCCAATGGTATTTTAGACCTGGCGCTTTTTGTCGGAGCCGCCTTCTGTCTCTGGTGGTCAGCGCGGGTCATGTCATTGGTCAAGGGGGGATTAATGTCGAAAGGCTGGCAAATGTTTTCGCTCGGATTCGGTTTTTTACTTCTGGCCCGTTTACTGGCAATAGGCGAGACAATTAAACTGGCCACACTTCCAAATTACATTCCGGCAGCGGTTTATCTGGTTATGGTCGTGATTTGGAGCCTGGGATTATATCAGACCAGAAAGGTTTTGGGATAGTTAAAATAATTGACTTAAATACAGATGGCAGTTATAATTACCCAAGAATAATATTTTAATTTTATAATGTTTTGAATGACAGCCTTTTAGAACCAATAAGGGAGAAGGCCTGTGGATTTCGCGGAAATTGATGACCGAATAGCCAAGTGCAATAAAATATTAGATGAGAATCCCAATTCTCAAATTTTTGCCGCATTGGCCGAGGCCTACCGCCGCAAGGGCCAATTGGACCAGGCTTTCCGGGTTTGCCAGAACGGCTTGAGAGTCCATCCCAATTATGTTTCAGCGCACCTGGTTATGGCCCGCATTAATCTCGATAAAGGCATGTTTGACTGGGCCGAGATCGAGGTTAATAAGGCCGTGGTTCTGGAGGGGGCCAGTTTTAATTCCGACCTCTTGATGGCCGAAATAAATATACGCCGAGGCGAAATCGCCAAGGCTTCCAAGCTTCTCGAGAAACTCCACCAGATGGATGCCGGAAACAAGCAGGTCCAGAAACTGATGGAATTATGCCAGACTCTTCCTCGAGAGGCGGCCGAGCAGATTAAACAACCCCTGAAGAAAGAACCTTCCGTTTCAGAAAAACCGGTGCTGCAGACGGCGGCCCCGAAAGCCGTCCCGGCACATGCGGGGGGCGCCATGGTCAAGGAAGGCCGGATAAGTATCCGCAATTTTCTCGACGTCCTGGTACAAATAGAAGGGGTGATGGGCATCCTTCTGGTCAATAATGAAGGGCTGGTTGCGGAAGCCCGTTGGAAAGACACTGTCAACCAGGAGGAATTCGGAGCTCTGGCCAGGGATATAGAAGCGGAAATAGAGAAGCAGTTGGGCCATTCCCAGTTTGTCAATTATGAGAGCCTCTTGATTGAATCGCCGGACCTGGTAATCAATATGATTCCTTTGAAGGAAAGTATGCTGATTATAAAAGCGACGGGGCGTATAAATCTGGGAACCTTGCGACTGAAAATGAGTTCACTTTTCGGCCGCCTGGATGAGGATTATCTCAAATAACAGGGGATTATGATGAATATATTCGGCAGAGACGGGCGGCTGGTAATACTCCTTTCGGGGTTTATCATTGTCATTCCCATGGTCATATTCCCTTCCAAACTGGGTCTTAATCTGGAGTCAGGGTCTTTTGCCTATGCCCTGATTGAGGTCCTTTATTATGGAATAGTCCTCTTTATCTTCCGTTCCCATGCCTCACTTTTCCAGGTCTTACAGGGGGCCGGACTGACCTTTTTATATCGCATTGTTCTGGGGACGGTTTTCGGCCTGTTTCTGGCCATTATGTACAAAGTCAACTTGTCGGCGGCTCTGACCCTGGGGGTCTCGCGCTATATACCGGCCATTTTAATACATGTAATAGCGGCACCGTTTGTCATGAAGCCGATCTTTGCACGTCTGGTGGGCGAACCGGCACCCCGGCGTCGACCCGAAAAACCGGCCTCGGCCCGCGCCCAAGACGAAGAACGTTTTGTCGACCAGCCGTTTTTCAACCGCGAAGAGCGCCCGGCTCATGCCGCCGGCCGCCCGGCCTTAACCGAATCCAGGGCGGATTTCGGATTGGGAACGGACCTGAATGGTTTTGAGCGGGCGGTCCGTTACCTGGGTGAACACCATGCCGTAAAATTGGCCATAGTGGTAAACAAAGAGGGACTTTCCATGGCTTATATAAAAAGGGGTTCGCTGGATATTGAAAATTGGGCCCCCCTGACGCTCTTGCTGGATGAGGCGGCGAAAAATATTTTGTCCCGCAGCCTGGGTAACCCTCAGGCAGAGAGAATGGAAATATTGCTGGCGCAGGATCGGTTATCCCTGATTCGCGCCGGGGAGTACTATATAATGGCCCTGGCCGGCCGCGACGACGATGAACTATTGGGCGTGCGGCTGACCCAGGCATCTGAAATGGTTCGAAGATACGTATCCGAACGCTACGGCCGTTTGCAGCCGTCAAGTGCGGAGGAAAAATATGTACCACATTCTGGAAGATCTTAACAAAACCAGCGGAATTACCGGCTCCATGATTGTCGGTAACGATGGCATTGTCATTGCCGCCGATATGAATACTTCGGTGGAAGGTGAAACGGTGGGCGCTTTGGCGGCATCGATTACGACCAATATCCAGAAGTCGCTGGATCGCCTGCAACAAACGCCTTTGAATCAGGTGACCATAGAAGCCGCGACCGGAAAACTCTTTTTTACCGACGCCGGAATCGGCCTGCTGGTGGTGGCTTCGGAAAAGGACGTCAATATTGGGTTGATTCGCCTCGAAATTAAAAACGCCATAAACCGGCTTAAAACCGAGGGCCAATAAAAACACGCCACGACAATTGAGGACAAGGGAATAGATAAAGATGGTAGCAATCAATTATGCCAGCCGCGAGGTTGCCTGCAAGATCGTTTTTTACGGACCGGGCTTGTCCGGTAAAACGACCAATCTCTTGTATGTACATAAGAAGGTTCCGGCGACAACCAAGGGAAAAATGATTTCTCTGGCGACCGAAGCCGATCGAACCCTTTATTTCGATTTCCTGCCCATCAATATCGGGAAGATTAACGGCTTTTCGGCTAAATTCCAGCTGTATACCGTCCCCGGTCAGGTGTACTATAACGCCACCCGCAAACTGGTGCTTCGCGGTGTCGACGGACTGGTCTTTGTGGCCGACAGTCAGGCCGATAAGATGGACGAAAATATCGAATCCTTAACCAACCTTAAGGAAAACCTGGCCGAGTACGGGTATAATATCAGCGAGTTACCCATTGTCATTCAGTACAATAAACGGGATCTGCCCGGGGCTTTGCCGGTGGCGGAACTCGAGGCCAAATTGAATCCGTACGGCTGGAAACACTTTGAGGCTGAAGCTGTTAACGGTCCGGGTGTATTCGACACCCTGAAAATGATCATTAAACTGGTTCTGGAAAAGGCCAAAAATACCCGTTCCGATTCGACCATTGCCCGGACGGAGTCTTCGCCGTTGACGCCCCCGACCGCCGCACCGGCGACGGAACATGGTGAAGTACCGGACCGAAAAGTCGGGACCGGGGAGACTATTCCGGGAATGGTTCGGCATAATGCTTATGATGCCGATACGGGCAAAATCAGTTTGTCGCCCCCGATTGACACCGTTCCCGGTCTGGAGCCGACCCGAACCGGGGATACAGGAAAAATACCGGCCGAAAATCCCGCCCCGATGTCGACGGACGAGGCGGCCGAGCCGCAACAGCCGGTTGGCGCTGCCGCCCGGCCATTTCCGGGTTCCAGTACTTCCCGATTAATGCGTCGGGAACGCCGTATCACGGTCTCCGATTTTCAGCCGGCCTCACGGACCGAGGAATCATCGCAGTTCGAGAATCGTATGGCCGAGGGCGAGGAACATTCCAAAGTATCTATGGGGCAGGATCTGCCTTCTCCGACCATGGCTCCGCCGCAAAGGATCGTTAAGAAAAAACGCGGCTTTTTCAAACGCTTATTCGGGATTAATTAAAGGAGGTGCCCTCCGTGCACGACGATAATTTTATCATCTATGAGGAAGAGATTGAAAAAATCGATTCCATCTTGTCCAAGATGCTGAAGGGAGCCGAAGCCAAGTGCGCCCTGTTGGTGGACAAGGACGGGCATCTGATAACGCGTCAGGGATTCACCCATTCCCTGGATACCACCGCTTTGGCGGCGCTTCTGGCGGGATCATTTGCCTCTACCAAGGAAATCGCCCGTCTGGTCGGCGAATCGGAATTTTCGGTACTTTTTCATCAGGGGAAAAAAGACCATATCCATATGTCTCTGGTCGGCGATCGCTCGATTCTGGCGGTCATTTTCGATGACCGGACTACCATCGGGATGGTACGCCTGTATGCCAAGGAGGCGGCGGTAGAGTTATTCAAGGTATTCGCCACCCTGACGGAAAGAGTCAAGACTGAAGGCTCTGGGCTTAGTGCCGATTTTGCCAATTCCGCCGGCGACCGACTGGATGACATTTTTCAGGATTAGTCGCTTTTTTTCTTTCCGAAAGCCTGCCTAAACAGGGGAATTTTTCAAGGAGGGTGAGAGGGATAGGATGTCTGCCGAATTAGGAACCATGCTGGTCAAAGCCGGCAAGATTACCCAGGAGCAACTGGACCGTGCCCAAACTTATGTCCGGGAGAAAAAGGTAAAATTCGAGCAGGCCCTGGTTACCGTGGGGGCCTTTGCCAGTGAAGACGAAATCACCGGGTTTGTCGGCAAACAGCTTAATATGGGGACCCTGCGGCTGGCCGATATCGAACTTAATCCCGAAATAGTCAAATTAATCCCGCTTGATATCGCCCGTAAGTTCAATGTCATTGCCGTTTCCAAATTGGGCAAAAACCTTATCGTCGCCATCTCCGATCCCAATAATATTTATGTCCTTGATGCCATAAAGTTTATCACCGGTTGTTCCATACAACCGGTCATTTCGCCGGAAAAAGCAATCTCCAAATCCATCGATACCTATTACACCGATGAAAACGCCTTCTCCCAAATTGTCAAGGGCCTGGAGGACGACGATGCCATTCAGGTCGTGGAAGCCGAAGAAGGACCTTCGGAGGCCGACCTGCAATCGGCCATCCAGGATAAGCCTCTCGTTAAACTGGTGGATTCCATCATAGCCGATGCCATCCGTTCCGGGGCCTCGGATATTCATTTCGAATCCTATGAAAAAAGAATCCGTGTGCGTTTTCGTATCGACGGTGAACTGCGGGAAATGGCGCCTTTGCCATACAAGTACCGGGCAGCTATCGTCTCCCGCGTGAAGGTCATGGCGGATCTGGATATTTCCGAAAGACGGCTTCCCCAGGACGGCCGTATCAAAATTAAAATCGCGGAAAGAACCGTTGACCTGCGTGTTTCCTGCCTGCCGACCATTTTCGGCGAGAAGGTCGTGATGCGTATTTTGGATCCGCAATCGCTCATGGTGGATATGACCAAGTTGGGCTTCGGCGTCGACTCCCTGAAGCGATTTGACGCGGCCATTCACCTGCCGTACGGGATTATCCTGGTAACCGGGCCGACCGGTTCCGGTAAAACCACGACTCTTTATTCGGCCCTGAAGCAGATTAATACCGTGGATATAAATATCATGACGGCGGAGGATCCGGTCGAGTTTAACTTCGACGGCATCAACCAGGTCCTGGTTCGCTCCGATATCGGGTTGACTTTCGCCGCGGCCCTGCGATCCTTCTTGCGTCAGGACCCGGATGTTATCATGGTCGGTGAAATTCGTGACGGTGAAACGGCGGAGATTGCCATCCGCGCCGCTCTGACCGGACACCTGGTTTTTTCCACCCTGCATACCAACGATGCCCCTTCATCGGTCGTCCGTCTCATCGATATGGGAGTACCCAACTATCTGGTGGCCTCGGCCACCCGCCTGATTATGGCCCAACGTATGGTGCGTAAAATATGCCAGGCCTGCCGGGAGGAATATGACCTGACGGAAGAGCAACTGCTGGCTCTGAATGTCCCCGAAGAAATGCTCAAAGGCCTGAAAGGCTGGCGCTCTCACGGATGCAGCGAATGCGGACAGACCGGTAAATCCAGCCGGACCGGTATTTATGAGGTTTTGCCGATGACACCCGGTATCGAACGCCTGATTCTTGACCGGGCCTCGGATGCCATAATTCGAGACCAGGCTATCAAGGAAGGGATGCTGACTCTGCGTATGGCGGCGGTGGATAAAATGCGCCTGGGGCTGATCGGGTACGATGAAATTATCGGCGTCACCAGTTGATTAATTGTCATTCCGGTTAAATCACCACAAAATTGATAAAGTTATCCAGGGGGCACCCGGGTTTTGGTTGAATTTCTGATTTAATATCATAAGCGGATCGAACCGGGTTCCTGTCGGATTCAATAAGTGTTGACGGGCGAAGGAGTTGTGAGTTTTCGTAGCGGTCTATTATTATTGCCGGGTCAGGCGATTTTTTTCAAGATTCTTAAGGATTTTCCGATATAGGATAAGAAGGAGATAACTCTAATAAGGGCAAATCGTTAACGGGAGAAAAATATGGTTGGTCTGCGTCAGCTTTTGGAAGAGATGGTAAAGATGGATGCTTCCGACCTGCACCTGACCGTGGGGTCGCCGCCGGTGGCCCGTGTCGACGGCAAATTGGTGCGGATGCCTTATGATGTTCTCAATCCGGAAATGACCAAGAAACTGGCTTACTCCATCATGAATGAAAAGCAAAGGCTGAAATTCGAGACCAACTCAGAATTGGATTTATCTTTTGGCATTGAAAATATGAGCCGTTTCCGCTGTAATATCTTTGTCCAGCGGGGAAATGTGGCCGTAGCTCTGCGCCAGATTCCCTACCGTGTCAAGACCTTCGAAGAACTGGGATTGCCCAAAGTAGTGGCCGAATTCGCAAAGTTACCGCGCGGTCTGGTACTGGTGACCGGGCCGACCGGCTCGGGCAAGTCGACCACTCTGGCGGCCGTCATCGATAAGGTCAATCGGGAACGTCAGTGCCATATTATCACGGTCGAGGATCCCATCGAGTACCTGCACCGTCACCAGCAATCGATAGTAAACCAACGCGAAGTTTACAGTGATACCCAATCCTTTGCCTCGGCGTTGAAATACGCTCTTCGCGAAGACCCCGATGTCGTTCTGATCGGCGAAATGCGCGATCTGGAAACGATCGAATGCGCCTTGAATATTTCCGAAACGGGGCACCTGGCTTTCGCCACCCTGCATACCAATTCCGCTGCGGAATCCATCAATCGCATTATCGATGCTTTCCCCACCAATCAGCAGGAGCAGGTGAGGATATCCCTGTCATTCAGTCTTCAGGCCGTGGTATCCCAGTGCCTTATTCCCCGCGTGGGGGGCGGGCGTTGTATGGGCCTGGAAGTACTGGTGGTAACACCGGCGGTAAGGGCTTTGATACGCGATGATAAAATACATCAGATCTATAGTATGATTCAGTCCGGTCAGAAATACGGCATGAAAACCATGAATCAATCTCTGTCGGAATTATATAATACGGGAAAGATATCATTAACCGATGCCATGGGGTACAGCTCCAACATACAGGAACTCAACGAAATGCTTACCCGGGGCAAGGCCTCCGTATCGGTTTAGATTCGGCTAAGGAGAGGTTTAACATATGGCGGTATTTGAATACAAGGGAAAAACTCTGGCCGGGGCAGCGGTTCAGGGTGAATTAAGCGCGGGAAGCCGCGAAGACCTGGAGCGGATTCTGCGGCAAAACCGGATCATGATTACCAGTATCCGGAAGAAACCCGCCGAGCTTAAACTGAAACTGGGGACGGGAGTCAAGAAGATCGATATTTCCCGTTTTACCCGCCAGTTTGCCACCATGATCGGGGCCGGACTGCCCATGGTGCAGTGTCTGGAAATCCTGGGAACGCAGACCGAAAATAAGGCCTTGTCCAAAATTATCATCAATGTCAAGGATTCGGTGGCCAGCGGTTCCACCCTGTCGGAGGCCATGGCCAAGCATCCCAAGGTGTTTGACCCCCTCTACACCAATATGGTCGAGGCCGGCGAGGTCGGCGGCGCCCTGGATACCATCCTGGTGCGTTTGGCGGGTTACCGCGAGAAGGCCGATGCCCTGGTAAGAAAGGTCAAAGGCGCCATGGTTTATCCGGCGGTGGTTCTGGTTGTGGCCACCGGCGTAACTATCGCCATGTTGACCTTTATCGTGCCGGTTTTCGCCAATATGTTTAATTCCCTGGGCGCTGAATTGCCGGGACCGACCAAGGTGATTCTTGGCATAAGTAAATTCCTGACCTCCAATTTTCATTTTATTCTGCTCGCTCTGGGCGCCGCCATCACGGGCTTTGTCCTTTGGGTGAAGACCGAGGCCGGCAAGGCTTCCTTCGATAAAATAACACTTAAAGCGCCCCTGTTCGGAAATCTTATTCGCAAATCGGCCGTGGCCCGCTTTACCCGCACGCTGGGAACGCTTCTGTCGTCGGGCGTATCGATTATCGACGCCATGGACGTCACGGCCAAGACGGCCGGTAATGCCGTTATCGCCGGAGCCATCCGCAGGGCCGTCCTGGCCATCGCGGAAGGCGAGACCATCACCGGGCCTCTCAAGGACTCGGGGGTTTTCCCGCCCATGGTAACGCAGATGATTTCGGTCGGTGAGAAAACCGGCGGCCTGGATGAGATGCTGGCGAAAATCGCCGACTTTTATGATGAAGAAGTCGATGCCGCCGTGAGCGCCATGACTTCCTTGATCGAGCCCTTGATTATTGTCGTCCTGGGCGCGGTTATCGGCGGTATTCTGGTGGCCATGTATCTGCCGATGTTTGAAATTATCGGCAAGATTTAACACCTGCCTAAAAAACCGGGGCGCCTTCGACGGCGCCCCTTTCTTTTATATGGATAGAACCACGGATACCATTTTCAAGCCCGCCTGGCTTCTGCCTTTGCGGATGACCACCTTTATTATAGTTTCCGGCGTGGTCATATTCGGCCTTAAATATCCCAATTTCCTGCGCGGATATTACCTCATTTATTCTTTGGTTACCCTGGCCCTTCCGGCCGTTTTTATTTTCCGCAAGTGGATGAATGTGGATCTCCTATTGCGGTTTTTCCCCTTTCTTCAGTCCCTGTGTGAGATTGCCGTGGTCATGGGCATAGTCTATACCACGGGGAGTATCAATTCGGCCTTTTCCGGTTTATTTATTTTGACCATTATCTCGACCGCACTGGTCAGCAGTTTGGCCGGGACTCTGGGAATTGCTTCGATCGTCTCGATTTCCTATGCCATCATGATCTGGTTTTCTCTGGAGGTTCCCGGTCAGCCGGGTTCTTCGCGCAAAGCCCTGGAATCGATTTTCTCGTCGCAGGATGCGGCCTTCTATTCCATTTTTCTGCACATCCTGACTTTCTTTCTGGTCGCCTTTATATCCGGCTTTCTGGTGGAGCGCCTGAAGACGCGGGATCGCCAGTTGGCCGATACTTCCCAGGCCTTACGCCAGGCCAAATTGGAAACCGATGATATTTTGCGCCACCTTAATTCCGGATTGATTACGGTCGATTGCTCGGGACGTATCGTCTATTTCAATCGGTCGGGCGAACAGATTCTGGGATATCAAGAACGAGATATCCGGGGACGCGATTTCAGGGCCGTTTTTTCGCTGCGTATGCCCCGGCTGGCGGCCAGTCTGGAAGAGGCCTTGAATGCAAATCGTGCCCTGGAAAGAGAAGAGCTGGATATTACCGACGGCAACGGTCACGTTGTACCCCTCGGGCTTTCAACATCACTTCTGCGCGATGAAGACGGCCAGGTCCGCGGGGTGATCGCCATATTTCAGGATCTGACCGATACCAAGAAATTGGAGGAAAAAATTCGTCAGGCCGATAAAATGGCGGCGGTCGGCGAATTATCGGCCGCCATCGCCCATGAAATCCGCAATCCCATGGCCGCCATTTCGGGCTCGGTGGAAGTTCTATATTCGGAGCTGAAGGTCGGCGGCGAAAATAAAAGGCTGATGGATCTAATTGTCCGGGAGTCCGGTCGTTTGAATGATATTCTGACCGATTTTCTTCTTTATGCGCGAAGCAGTCGTACTCTGCTAAGCCGGGTCGAATTGTGCCGTCTGGTCAGCGACGTCTTCGAATTCCTGCGTCATCATCCGGCCTTTCATGAACAAATATCTTTTCACTTTACATCTTCCGATGCCTGCGTTTATGTTTACAGCGACGAAGACCAGCTTAAACAGGTCCTCATAAATTTGATGGTCAATTCCTGTCAGGCCCTGGAAGCCAAACCGGGTGAAATTGCCGTCTCGGTGGAAACGGATATTTCCGGGCGCGTAGTGTTGGTTATCGCCGACAGCGGTCCGGGTGTCGAAAAAGACGTCCTGCCCCGTATTTTCGATCCCTTTTTCTCCACCAAGAGGAACGGCACCGGCTTGGGATTGGCCATCGTTTCACGCCTGGCCGCCAATCTGAATATCGAACTGGCCGTGGAATCCGCGACCGGCGTAGGCACGGCTTTTATCCTGGAATTTCGACACCGGCCCGCCGATTCCGAAAAAAATGAAGAAAATATTACCTCCGACTTTTCCCCGGAATCGTCCCGGCCGCCGGTCGGTGTTTGAAATCATCCTGATTATTTGCCCTTGATTTTCCTCTTCCTTTGTATAAATTCAAAAAATGCATTAATCTGTAAATCGAGGTTGACTATGCTGCGGTTGAAAACGGGATTTATTTCGGGCATGGTAATATTACTCCTGGCCGTAATGGCCGGGTGCGGTTCCAAGACACGCGTATCCGATGAAACCGCCGATAATATTCTCGATGAAAAAAAGGCCCTGGAAAATGACTTTGCCGTCGCCTTGATTGATTCCTCCAGGGCGGTAAATATATCCGATCTGTTTAAGAGAATTAATGCCTCGTCGATGTTAAGAAGCGGGGGGATCCTCGATTCGTCCACTTATTTCGACACCCTGCAATCCATAATCCTGGATACTATTATTTCCCTGGAAGCGAAAAACATGGATTTAAGCCGGGATTTCAACCTTTACTGGCTTTACAGTGACCGCTTTCGTTCATTGTACATTGAGTATCTTTATCGTAAATTGATTCTGGATTCGCTTAAGGCCGATTCCGCACAGGTGGATAGTTTTTACCTCGCCCATCCGGAAAAATTTACGCTCAAAGAACAGGTCCATATCCGACACCTGATGATAGCCCCGGCGAAAATGAAAAGCGGTCCCGATTCCGCCTTGTATTGGGGGATGGCCGATGCCCAATTGGACTCCGTGGCCCGGGTTCAGATAGATGACTTGGCGGCGCGAGTCAAGGCCGGAGAAGACCTGGGGACTTTGGCCCGGCAATATTCCATGCATGAGGAATCTCGAGAAATCGGCGGCGACCTGGGATTTATCGGGCGCGGCATGTATATTCTTGATTTCGAAAAGGCCGTCTTTGCCCTTGATTCGGGGCAGATTTCGGAACCTTTTCGCTCCAATGACGGCTGGCATATTGCGGAAGCCCTGGAACGGATCGATTCCGGACTCGTGAAATTGGAGGGGCGGTATTACGATATAGCAGAGAAAGATTTAAAAACCGAATTTGCCCGCAATCGGAGCCTGTTTTTCATTGATTCCCTGTATCAGGATGCCCAATTCGAATTCAATGATTCGGCCCTGATGCGTCCCGTGCTGGAAGTGGCTCCCGAAACCTGGGCGGCCACGGTAAACGTTAATGATACTATCTGGTTTGTCCGCCTGCCCATTATGTTTGCCGATTTTCAAAAGCAGAGAGGTCTGGACTCGCTTTCATTGACTGACAAGCATGAGGCTATGAAGATAATCGCCCGCCCTTTGTTGATTATCAGGGCCGGCGATGAACTCGGTTACGGCGACGATGAGGAAGTGGTCGCACAAAAGCAGGAATTGTGGGATAAATATACCCGGGCCATGGTGATCCAGGAAGGGGAATCGCGCGGATACGTTCCTCCTGACAGTCTAATTGAAGATTATTACAACAAGAATATTGAAAAATATATCATAAAAAAACCCGTAAAAGTGCAGCACATCATTGTGGAGGACTCCCTTTTCGGCGAGTTCTTGCGCGATCAGGCCCTGTCGGGAATAGATTTTCTGGATTTGGCCCAGGAGCATTACCCCGGAGCCCAGGAAATCAGAAGAGCGGCGGCCGATCTGGGATATATCGGGCCGGACGAAATGTCCCCCGAATTTTACGATGCGGCCATGCGGACCCCCGTGGGAGATATTTCTCACCCGGTGAAAACCGAATGGGGCTATCATATCATTAAAGTATTGGACAAGAAATTGAATCTCGGCCTCGATCAGGTGCGTGGAGAAATATCGACACTGCTAATTGAGGAAAACGCGAAAGCCATCAAAGCGGCCTGGCGGGAAAGACTCCTTTCCAAGCACAACGTAACCTATTTCCTGGATAAGGCCGCCAGATTGAATATTGCCTCCCTGAAAGAAAGGCGAAAATAAATACTTCAGCGTGATCGATAAAAATCAAAATCCCATATCCCTCCGCCAGGAGTTTTACCGCAAGTTGACCCATCTGGGGGCATTGGTAATTCCGGTGGGGTATTATTATCTGGGGTTAAGCCGCTTCGAAGCCCTGGCAGTAATGATTCCCGTAACTCTCCTTATGACCTGGATCGATATTGCGCGTTTATTGGATTGGAAATTCTGGCATTTTCTCAAGCCTCTTATCGCCCCGGTCGTTCGCGATCATGAAATGCGCGGCGACTTTACCGGCGCCTTTTATATTCTGGCTACAGCCTGCCTGGTCATAGCCTTTTATGCCAAGCCGGTGGCGATCGCTTCCCTGGCTTTTATTATAATCGGCGACACGGCCGCGGCCCTGATCGGACGCAGATTTGGGAAACACAGATATCGGGGAAAATCACTCGAAGGCTCCCTGGCCTTTCTGGCGGCTTCATTGATAGTCGTGATCCTGGCTCCGGAAATACCCTATATGATTGGGGTTATAGGCGCTGTGGTGGCGACCGTTACCGAAGGCATTTCGGGGAGCCTGGATGATAACCTGTCGGTCCCGCTGGTAAGCGGTCTGGCGATGCACCTCTTGCTGGTATCGAAAATGTTCGTATAAGCCTATATCAATATTAATTCTGATTTAAGACGACGGTAAAATATTATGGAATTTATTGATCTTCGTTCGGATACGGTAACGCGTCCCTCGGTGGAAATGCGCCGCGCCATAGCCGGGGCCGAAGTCGGCGACGATGTTCTGGGCGATGACCCCACGGTCAACCGTCTCCAGAAGGTCGTGGCCGAGATGTTCGACAAAGAGGCCTCGTTATATGTGCCGTCGGGCACCATGGGCAATCAGGTCGCTCTTAAAACCATATCCCAGCCGGGCTGGGAACTTATCTGCGAACGGGAGTGCCATATTGTCAATTATGAAACCGGCGGCCCGGCCGTGCATTCTTCGCTGATGATAAATATGATCACCACCGAGCGGGGCGTCTTTACCGCCGAGCAGGTGGAGAAACTGGTGCGTCCGGCGAATATTCACGCTCCCATTACCAAAATCGTGGAAATCGAAAATACCCATAATCGCCAGGCCGGAACGATCTTTCCCTTGGGGGAAATTAAAAGGATTCGTCAGGTGGCCGACCGCCACAGGCTTTATATGCACCTCGACGGGGCCCGGATCTGGAATGCCCATGTGGCCACCGGGATTGCTTTGGCCGATTGGGCCGCTCCTTTCGATACCGCTTCGGTCTGCCTGTCCAAGGGTCTGGGGGCGCCGGTCGGGTCGATGATTTTGGGAACCCGGGATTTTATTGATAAGGCGCGGCGAACCCGCAAACTTTTCGGCGGCGGGATGCGCCAGGCCGGAATTCTGGCAGCGGCGGGCCTTTATGCCCTCGAACATAATCTGCCCCGATTGGCCGAAGACCACGAAAAGGCCCGGGTGCTGGCCGAAGGCATAAACTGCATCGAAGGATTCCGGGTCGATTTGAGCCGCGTCGAAACCAATATCGTTATATTCGAAGTGGCCGATACGGGGCGCGATTCCAATTATATTTCCGAAAAACTCAAGGAAAAGGGAATCGGCTCGATTCCTTTTGGCGGTACCAAGATACGGATGGTAACGCATCTGGATGTCTCGATGGCGAAGGTAAAAAAAGCGGTGGCGATAATGGCGGAGATGAAGTGGTAAGTTATCCTAAAGACGTCCGGCGCCAAATTACCGACTGTCGCGGTCTATAATCGCCTATTACGCGACATTCGGCCGCAGTTTACCTCTTGACAATTCC
>Ga0105105_10000217_pt1 | contig 26668 bp, 23 predicted proteins | sample PPLLaktember2015_4_FD_79108 | JGI IMG/M metagenome (GOLD analysis project Ga0105105, IMG submission 79108) | Freshwater sediment microbial communities from Prairie Pothole Lake near Jamestown, North Dakota, USA - PPLs Lake P8 Core (1) Depth... | ecosystem: Environmental > Aquatic > Freshwater >...
GGGGTAGCTACACGGCCATACACCAAAGTGTCCGCCAATGAAGCAACTATGTTATTCACTACAGGAGTAGAACCTACAGTGTATAAACCCTGGGTAACTTGATAGGAATTTCCCCAGTGTAGTCGATTAGATCCCGATAAAACACAGTCGGTTCCAATAGAGTAATCCGAAGTATCCTGGCTCAGACCGATATTAACTATGCGATTTACTACAGGCGCTGGAAGAATATCATAGGTATCCTGCCAGACATTTGTAAAGTAGTATATTCGGACATCAGCTAAAGCAGCTGGTGCAGCTGCAAGCGTAACAATTCCGTGAGCTCCATCGAGAGCCGATATAGCTACTGAAAGACCATTGACTTTAACATCAATGACTCTAACTGTTCGTTCAAACTCATCTCCAGGATTAGATCCAGCAGTAGGATCATACAATATTTTAACAGTATTATTGATATCGCTATCAGTAGCAGAACTACCGCCATTATCGCCTTTTACGATTCTAGCATTATGTACTTTAAAATAAACGTTAGAACCAGTAGCCTGATCTGAGAGGTTCTCATTTTCAATATAAGAATCACGTCTCTTAAAATAATAATTACAACGGACATCGTCGGTATCCTGTGGAATAACTACAAGGTCTACCTGACCGGTTAAACCATTGATAGCATTAACAGCTACATTCTCTCCATTGACTGTAACAATTACGCTACCAGGAGATGTTGCAACTTTACCTGATCCATCACCAATCACTATCGGAAAATTAGCAACCCGAAAAGATTTAACAGAGCCCTGTGCTCCGCCTATCCAACCAGGCGTGTACCCAGAAGGTGTAGTAGTAGAAATCCCTGAAACCAATTCATCGAGGATGATATTGTCTGCTATTGCAGAGGATCCACGTACCATTTCAAAATCAGCAACCCGAACTTCTTCAGCTGAAACGCCTATGAAAGCAGGAAACCGAATATCTCCAGCAGCAGAAGCTCCTGCCGCTTCGTTAACAGTTCTAACTAGCACGCCTGGGAATACAAAACTCTCTAAAGGTCCTATAGCCATGAGATTCTCCTTTTTATATCTACGTTATATTTGCTTTGTTGAATCTTATTTTATGGTAATTGGCTATATCTACTATAAACATCTTATTTAGTTTTGAATATTAATAGGTTATATGCTATTAGTCTTGTATTATCGAACCCGGAGCGTCAAACTGACCTATTCCCTTTTTACTTCTCTCTGCTCGATGCTCTTGAAGAGCTGTCGAATACTCTTTTCTAAGCGTTCTATCTTTTGAATCTCCTATGTGCATTAAAGGAGTATATTTCCCATCAGGATCCTTAGGAATACTAACCTCTGTAGGTGTCTTACCATTCCAACGAGCGGTCTGACGGTCTTTATATCGCTGACTCCAGCGTTCGTCATATCCAGCCCATTTTTTATCAGCTTTTTCACCTACAACTTTATCAATCTCTTTAGGGCTATATATCGTATCTGTTTGAGGATTTAGAGAAGTCTTTATTCCAAAAACTTCAGCGGCATTTCTCTTTGCAGAAGCCGAACACAGACTACACGCCCTGTCTGAATCCTTACTGTCAAAAGAAACCAAATCTTCAAAAACGTAGCCGCAACTTTCACACGTGTACGTATAGATTGGCATCGTAGCTCCTTTTTATATGGATATAGATTTTATAAGGCTTTAATATTAAAAGATAATTAGCCATAATGTTAGAAATATTTTGCATACCCTATTTTAGGATACTTAACTTCAAAAGGAGTTGTGACAGGCTTTAGTTTTAAGGCTAGAGTACCCTGATTAGATAGCTCATATTCTTTGTTAGTGATATACTGATAAAGTTTTGTGTCGAAATCCATAAGCTCTATATTTAGAGGAACAAACTTTTTCCACTCTGTCATAATTTGTAGACTAATAGAGTTCTTGTAGTAAAGATCTCCAGTATTTTCATCATAGACATCTTCAGACTCTCCAGAAGGATCTAACTCTTCTATTGTTATACCCTCATCAATCAGAGGTAATCTACGATTTCCCCACATATCTTCAATAATAAAATCAGTAAGATCAGCTAACTGTGCGGGATCCCTAGAAAAAACATCTAAATCAAAAGACATCGAATAATGTCCGCTATATACTTGGGCAGCCGGTTCTCTTTGCGGGTACACAATTACCACTAACTCATCATCGACCTCAAACCTATTAGTAAAGGCTAAAATCACGCCAGGCAATGCAGTATTATTGTAATGGTATGGTTCGGGGATTCTGAAAGGTCCCATGAGAGCGCCGTGCCATCTATAGTCGGCATATAACGTAGTGTCTACAGGCAGTGGGGTCAACAGCGTGATAATTCCTGTAAAATTATCAATGGTGTAGTCTATGCCATTTTCCAGAAAAATTTTATTACTATGTTTAGTTTTTACCGTGTATAAAACATCAAAATTACCGTAAAGGTTACCATGATCTAAAGTAGCAGATAGTTCCGTACCTAACGTACGTTCAATAACTTCTTCAGCACGTACCTGATATAACGGATCTATCGTGAATTCAAAAGAAGATATCAGTTTAATGTAATATCTACCTGGAGGCGTCAAATTATTATAGTAATAATTGACCGTTAAAGTGTCTCCAACTACCGGAGCCTGCGGGAGCATAAACATGCCTTTACTCCCATTAACATATTCAGAAAAGACTATCTGACCATTTAATTTTACAACTATCTGACGAAAGTTATCCGCTGGTGTAGTGTTTCCTTTTCCTGAAATGATAGGCTTTTTAGAGGTGTAAAAAACACGATTTTGCCCGTACGTAGGAGTACCTTCAATTTGGCTCGATAAATCCTCGTCCTGCCTAAGACCCGTCATATAGGTGGGATCTTCCCATACCCAACTCAAAAACTCTCCCTTTACATTCTCTGCACTAGCTAAAGTTAAATGGCTCTTGAGCGTGCCAGCAGCGTCATCAGCTGAGAGTTTTATTCTACTAGAAGAAGCATTGCGTAAGACTACTCCAAAATTTGGACGCTCTGTATACGGGAACTTGTGGTATACTTTGACCTTATCCCTATATAATAAATTCTGCTGGACAGAGTCTCTTAACTCATCCATTAGTCTCAGTTTGATCGAACGTAATAAATTATTTTCCATGGCGCTCTTTCAGCATAAGGTCTAGCAAGGAAGAATAAATTAGGAGATAATTATGCAAATAAAAAGGCTCGCAACACTGCGAGCCTTTAACAAAACATATAAATTTTCAGACTATTCGTTCATTGCGGCAATCAAAAGACCCTTAGCTACATCGTTCAAAGGGTCGGCTGCATGTCTTATCTCGGAGATATTAAGAGGGAATGTAGCGCGCTCTTTTTCGAACTCTTGTTCAAAAAACTTAATAAAATTTTTAGCCAGTGTAGTGCCTCCACTAATTACCCAAGGAATCTCGTTAGGAAGCTCAATTTTACTGTCACCTTTTTTGAATTCTTTCTTTATACCGTCGATTACATAATGGATAAGGTTTCTGTAATAGACCACAATAGCTTCACGTTCACGCACATACTTAGGATCTCCGTCCATAGGATTCAAGAGATCTACACCCCTCTCTTTAACCGCCATGATACGTGTAGCTGTAGTCCCGACAGCTCTCGCTGCTGATAGATCTATAAAATCTCCAGCTCGGCTAACACTAAACTCCATACCGATCATAGTCTGATATAGTAGAGCTGTATTTACCATACCCGCCCCGAAACTACTTGATAGAGCGGTAAAACCATCCTTTGCACAGTTGGCATATACTATAGCAGCAGCTTCGTTCATTGCAGTAGCTCTAAATCCAAAAGATTCAATAATCTTTTTAAATATAGCTTCATGGTATATGACATCCATTTCTTTATCGATTGATTTTGCTGGTACTGAGTAGTACACATTCTCTCGATCTCCCACGGGTTCTTTAAGAATGCTCTTTAACAAAATCGCCAGCATACGCTCGCCATCACGTTCTCCGGCAGAGATAACTCCCTGACTGAGCGGGCGCCGAACTTCAATCTTTTTAAGATTGGCGACACTAAGTGCCGGTTCCCCCACGATATAAACGAGGTCTCCCTCTTGCACGTAGGACATATTAGACATCTTAAGCATATTCAAGACGGTAGGATCAGCCTCAATGTCTAGAAAAGCATCTCTAACCGAATCGATACTAACCTGTCCGGAACTATCTTGCCGAGCAGCCACCAAAAACGCAGTGCCGATATCCACGCCAAGAGCCATAAAAGCCTCCGATCTTTCTACGAATATATTATTTACTCATACCAAAACAATTCCAATAGCAATCAAAGCATCGCGCACTCTCTCAAAAGTTAGTTCGCATTCCCAAAATCTTAAAACTCTATACCCTTTATTTACTAAATATGAATCACATGAATGATCGAGCCTTATTCTATTACTCTGCCTCTTATCAATACCCTTGCTATTACCGCTGCAATTATGCCCGTGCCAATAGCAGCCATCAGTAAATATTACAAGGTTCTCCGCCGGTATGAAAAAATCCACGCAATAATATTCAAAAGGATGCTGAAAAATAAACTCAATATGTAAAGTTTTAAGTATAGCTATCATTTCTAATTCAATACCAGTGCCTGACGATTTTTGATTAGCTATTCTATAAATACTCGCTTTTCTAACAGCTGCGCTCATTTTTTCTGCTATTTCTTTACCATATAACTGCTCGTTAGTCTTTCCAGTTCTACACTTAGCATGTTCACGTACTTTTCTAGTTTTTAGTTCTACTTCTTCTGGAGAGGCTATTCTACCGTAACATGGGTTTTTAGAGCCATCCTGGTATCCTGGGTTTTCTTTTTTCCATACAGATAATGGATTATCATTACCAAATTTTGCTATTTTTGCTTCATAATTTGGATTATTACTTCCAGCCCATTTTCCATGCTCTTTTTGCCAGGCACTTATTTTATGGGCCGATTTTAATACTCCTCGCGATAATTTGTCGCTATATCCGATGCTTTTCAAGTCAATATGCCATTTTGAACCATTTCTTTTGGATATAGAATGAAGCCCTCGGCCCATAATAGCCGCAGTTTCTCGGCAAGTTTTTCCAGAGGATAATAACTCCATAGCTGTCGAATCCTCCTGAATAGTCCATTTTTTTGCAATCATAATTTAAACCACTATTTTGATTTGGATTTTAACTCTTTTAATCTTCTTAGCGAATCCGACATATTATCCCCAGACTCAATAGTACGCACCTGTAGCTTGATATGCGTGTTTGCATCTTCTATGCTAATATTAGGGACGTATATTTCATCGGGCTTAAACTCTTCTTTAGCGACGTCATTCTGCGTTACCCTACGATTATCATTAACTACAACAGGAGCTCTACTTACCAAATCAGCTATCTTCTGTACCAGGAGATCGTTTGAGCCCTGACTAATTTTTTCTTCCAATTGTTTTATAGCATTAAAAAGAACTGTCAAAGTCTTCTCATTACTGACCCCAGACAGCTCTTTTTCTAACCGCTGAACTTTATTTGTAAGCGTGGTAAGGAATGCATACTGCTCATCAGGTGGCGCTGAGTTTTTAGCCCCAAGCGAAGACTCTAACGTCTTAATACGATCCAAAAGTACATCGAATTTAGGGGATTCCTCAGGCGTAGGTCTATTTATGGCGTCTCCAGTAATAGCTACGGAAGGGATCTCAAAAGAGCCGCTCTTCTCTTCCGTTTTTTTAAGTATAGTTAAGGAACCTTTTTGAATCTCTCTTTGCAGATCCATTGATGAGTTATACTGAGCATCAGTAAATAGTTTCTGCTGCTTATAGTATACAAAATCACTTAGGTCCTTAAGCTCTACCCTTTTTGGAGTATTTCCTATAACAAGGTACATTTGTATATCTTATTTTCATGTGTATATAAATTAGCCATTAAAGAGCATATTTCGCAAGCGACCTACTATAGGCTTCTGCAGCATCTTTTGGCATCTTCTCGAACTTAGGCACATCCTCTTTAGGAAACTCTACGTCATCTTTTTTCTTAGGCTTTTTCTTAGGAGGCTCTACAGCCATAGGGACTTCTTCCTCAGTTACCGGAGGAATTTCATCAGATGGCTTATTATCTTCACTATCAGAGGGCACACCATCTGCTGGTTTTTGACCTTTATCCTCTGGAGACTTATCAACATCACTAAAAAGATCGTCAGAAGGTTTATCTTCCGGAGCAGCGTCTTCTGCGCCAGGGACTTCTTCTTCAGGAGATTTAGGTGCGTCTCCTAATTCAGCATCTAGCATATCATCGGTTTTACGCTCATCTACCGGTTGGAAAAGGGCATCAGGATCAGATTTAGGAGCAGCTTTCTCCGTATCTTTCTTTTCCTCATCATCTTCAGGAGGAACAGGAGCATCAAAAATAGAGTCATCAGCAGATTCTATCCAGTACTTTCTGCTTTCATCTGTAGCAGTATATGCCATGACACCTTCACATGCTGGACAAGCTACTTTCTCATTCACGGTCACTACATTAACATTTTGAACATTTAGTTCGCTGGCAGCTTTATGCCGCTTACCGTTTATAGTAGCCAATGTAGCTGTATGATTACAGGTATCGCAAATAAAATACGTACTGTCAAAAGCTTCCTTCTCAATGGCATCGGCTATTTCTAGCAGCCGCTCTGCCGCAATTCTTTTGTCCATGAATATACTCCTTGTGAATAATGCAGGCTATATGGTGCTATTAACTTTATTAAAAGATAATTATGACTCTGGTTTAATCAAAAATTACAGACGGTCCGTTAGGTCTCTTAAATCCACTGCCTGTTATCCTTACCGTAACGTATGCTGTTCTAATTAATGTATCTGACGCAGATAGATTAGATACAGTAAGTCTAACCGTATACGCGCCTGGGAAAGAATACCTGTGTGACGGATTTTGAGTCGTCGCTGTGAACCCGTCTCCAAAATTCCAGTTCCACCCTGTGGGGCCTCCCGTAGATGTGTCTGTAAACTGTACCATTAGTGGTGCATCGCCCGTTAGTGGCGTTGCTTGAAAATCAGCAAGCAAAACAGTCGAGCTTGTGACCGTGATATAGTTAGTTCTTGTTTTACTTGATTCTCCGCTATTTATAGAAAGAACAACCGAGTAGGTTCCTGTTACAGAGTATATATGAGACGGATTCTGTGTCGTACCATGAGCGCTACCATCTCCAAAATCCCAGTCCCAGGAAGTAGCTCCTGTAGATTCATCGGTAAACTGAACTGTAAGTGGAGAAGACCCTGATAAAGGTATCGCGTAAAACTCTGCTGCGACTACTTCGCCATAATCAATAATTTCGTTAAAAGCCCAAGTCTCGTAATTTTCCAAGACTGCGTCGAATGTGGCGCCTCTGTCAGAAGAGCTGTACAATGTAGGTACTGGGTCTGATATTGGTACAGGACCGGGGGAAGTGAGTATATAATGCTGAAAAACGCCAGTTGTGTCTAGTATAATAGCATAGACACCTTCTCCGTATACTCCGCCATATTTATAAGCGCTCCCTTGACTTCGTATAGTCCAATCTATCCCATTCGGGCTAGTCATAATACTATGCGTTTTGTATGACGCCAACCCAACGAATAACCCATTTCCATAAAAAACCCAATGCCACGAATTTGTTTCTGGAGCTTTCTGTAGGGTCCAATTCTCACCATCTGCACTAATCATTATAGTTTCTAAATCTTCAGAGAAACCATCATTATCGGTAGATAACGCCACAAACAAACCGTTTCCGTATGTTATAGGTGGGGTATACCCAAAATTCTTTACAACACTGAAAACGGTCCAATCTAGCCCATTCACACTAGTAAGAGGTACAGTATCGTAGGGATAAGCTGTTTTAGAACCGAGTGTGACAAATTTACCGCCTCCATAAGCTAAACTCCCAATATCGTTACCGAAAGGTATTCCCGCACCTTCACTAGGATCAGTTACCCACGTATAACCATCACTACTAGTCGATATAGTATTATACGAATTTGCTACAAAAATACCGTTACCATATACAATAGTACCTCTACCAAAACCATATCCTTCAAGAACCGTAGTCCACGAGATACCGTCCATGCTGGCTGCTAATCCATAAGTCCCACCAGCGACAAATACTCCTGCACCATAGGCTATACTATACCACCTAATATTAGGTAATAAATTAGTGCTATCCCATGTCAACCCATCTAAACTTAGCAAAACAATATCATCAAACCCGACCGCAACAAAAATGCCATTACCATACGCTATAGCCGTACCTCGTGTAAAATCGCCTGTCGCTCTTGGTGTGAACTCCATAACATCTTCGTAGTCGCCAGAACCTGCAAACAATTTACCGCTTGCAGACCAAAAAATCTTATCATATACTTTATTAGGATCAATACTTTGAGAAAAAACCTGGTAAGGAGGCTCGTAGGTCGTTAATGACGTCTGTGACCTAGGAATTACCGCCTGACCCTCGGGCAGCATTGTAGTCATAAGACTATTTGGGGCATCTAAACTATAGCCAACACCAGGACCAGATATATTGCTCCATATTCCGCCTTGATTAACCGAAACAGACAGAAGAGCTTCTGAGTAGGAGGCGGGACCACATGCTCCAAATAATTTTCCTCTTAATGCTAAAATATATCGATTATTACCAAAAGAGCTAAAATCTAAATAGGTATCTACATTACCGGATAAAGTAACTCTATTCCAAGTTAGCCCATAATCCAGGGTCAGCAAGATACTCCCTAATAACATGTTATTACATGTTGGATCAAATCTAAATCCACCAAGTAGTCCTCGCCCCATTCCTAAACTATAGCCAGACCTAGCCACATGAGCGTGGTTGGAAAAATATGGGATCGTAATAGTGCTCCAAGTTTCTCCAAAATCGGTAGAACGCTGAATAGACTCATACCCTGAATAAGCAATAATAACTCCTCCATCAAGGTTGACTATCCCGCAGGCTACGTCTAGCCCGTGAGTAGCTAGATCATACGGGGGTATCTTTTGTCCTTGATCTGCCCAGGTCAATCCCTTATCCATAGATTTTAAAATATGGCCGTCATTAGTTAACGCTAAAGCTTTCTGGACGGGACTAGTTACGATTAGAGTACGAACATAACTTTGCCCGTCAATAGTTAACGATACCGTATAGGTTCCTGCAGCGCCGTACGTATAGCTAGGATGCTGCTCTACCGAAGTATTTCCATCTCCAAAATCCCATAACCAAGAAATAGCTCCAGGAGCTGATAGATCGGTAAATACAATACTCAGCGTGTCATCACTATTTTTTACATAAGCTGAAAAACATATATTAGCTACAACAGTTATAGTTTTTGATACACCAGCCCACTCATCGATCGTCTCTACGTCTAAATCAACGATATAAGTTCCAGGGACTGGAAAAAATAATGTTTGATTTTGCCCCTCTGCGTAAATATTAGGCCCAGGAATAGAAGCAGAATAGAACCAGGAGATAATTTCAGAAGAAGGCGGAGATACTGTAGAAATATCTGTGCACGTGACTTCAAGACCATTTACAACGTACGAAAAATCAGCAGTTACTGTCACGGCAATTATTCCTTTACTATATAAAAACTATAGAAGTTACTTTAGCGTCATTAGGATAGCTGTATACTTTATTCCAGGTCGTACCGGCATCAGTACTTCTGTGTATGACTCCTTTAGAAACTACAGGGTCATACCCTCCAACTAATAACGTTTTTTGATTCTTGTTATCTTTTATCTGTATTCCTTTAGAAACAGAACCTTTATCAGTAACTAAATTAACCGTATAGAATCCATCTACTAAATATGTATGAGTAGGATTTTGAGTACTTGCAGTACTGCCGTCACCAAAATCCCACGCCCATGTAGAACAAATATCCGTAGAAGTATCTGTGAAGTTGAGGGCCATACTATCGGCTTCATCTACAGGAACACATGTAAAAGAAACCATATCAGTTAATACACTTTGAGTAGTTTCAGCCGATTCCATTTCATCTTCAACATATAAATACACTGCATACGTCCCAACGCTTGGGTAGGTATGCACTGGGTTTAAAGCAGAGCTATAAGCTCCATCACCAAAGTCCCAAGAAGCGTATGTTATAGGATACCCGCTTGTAGAAGTATTCGTAAAAGTAATGGTCGTGCCATCTGCCGTATAAGTAAATGAGGCTGTTAGCGCCATAGTATTACACCCCCAACTTTTGTACTACATAGTTTATAGGTTTCTTTTTATGCGACCTACCCCAATATTTTCCGAGATCTGGCTCAAAAACCCTGATGCGCTCTTTTATATCTACCTCGTGTTCAACATGCTCCATACCTTCAGGCATTAAAGCTGCATAAAAACCTCGTTTATCCAGCCTAGCATAAAAATCATCGTTAGCTCCCACTGAAGTTATAAAAAATTCATTATATCCATTACAAAACCAATAGGCATCTTTATGAATTAAACAGCTACCTTTAGCTAAACCCCCGCCATAATAAAAAATAGATTCATCAGGAGAAAAATCGAACTTACGTAGCCACATAAAAGGATCAATAAAAAACATAAAATCAGTAGTAGCATAGTCTCCGGATAAATTTTTCATTTTCGATAGCCATCGATAGTCATAATCATCTACTCTCAAAATGGTGACACGTTTATCATTTGCAATATTTTTTAATACATCAGCTAGTGGAGGCGTACTACCCCAATCAGTGATTACCACACTACTAATAGGATACTCTAACCATGTGGGTAGTGTTGTAGCTAAATAACCTATATCATTCCTACAGTACGAGCATATAGTAATTTTTGAATAATCCATGTATATCTCTTTCTATACTATCCAGAGCAGGCCCATTTCAGACTCTTTTCCTTCGCACTCATCATATCTTATACCACTAAACCACAATAACTCATAATTAATATCCAAATCAGCTTTGCATGCTAGAATACTTAGAGGAAAAGCCCTTCCAGAAATAGGCCCTGATAAACCTAGCATACCCCACGGAACTGCTACGTCATAAAGCATTCTAGAGCCCCGCTTACTTATTTTCGAGGATAATATTTTCGATTTCCCTAAAGGATATATTTTATCGTCAGCAGTTTTATTAAACCCACAGATCTGCTCGAAAGAGTCAGAACGTAAAGACATTCCTATGACCGTAGCGCGTGCTCCTGGAGAGCCCACAATAGCTAACTTGACGCAATCTCCACCGTGTATTCCTTCCAAATCGCTGCTTGTAGCCTTATGAAATTTATGCTCGACCTCTATCTTGAAAAAAATACCACTGTCATCGTACCTGACTCGCCAACCAGCGCTGGTTCTTTTTTGGTCCCGTACCATAGGTGCCATATTAGTAGGTAATATTTGATCTAGCTCATATCGGGTAGTACCTAACCAAGTATTTGACCTAAAGGCCTCCGCGAAACTTAAAATAGCGCGTTTAGTGACTCTCTTATCGTCTAGTACAGCAATTACTAGTGCGTCGGCTAATCCACTACATTCTGTCGAAAATTCTAAAGTTTCAACAGAGTTACTAGGAATTTTTACAGATAGCTTAACCGGTTTACTCATTATATCTACGGTAACTAATCCGCTAATATCTTTAGCAGAATTATTCTTTATAGCGACAACAACGTATTTCCCACCTGCCGTGCATTTCGATTTAACGGACTCTATACAATAACTGTCTATGATAGTTATCGGCACATAAGTCCAAGATATATCCGATACTAACATTAAACTAAACTCTCCCGTAAATTTAACGTTTGTTGCTTTAATTGTGAGACTATTAACGGTAGTGGCTATTTCAACCGGACATTCTACTAACTGTTTCCAGTGTGCGTCCCTATTTAATGTTATGCTATCTCCAGCGGCTAACGTAATATTTTCGTTGGACTCAATATATGGAACATTAATATAGAAAGGTTCTTTAGCTACTACATCAAAATTATCCCAAGCTATCTTTTTAAAGCTATTATTACTTTCCCATAGTTGAAATCCAGCTCTCGACGAAATCCACACAGTATGCTTAAGAGTATAATTAGAAAGAGGGCTCTCATTAAACTGTAGCCATTCGTGTGCCGAAATAGGCGCTACTGGAAAATAGCCATCCGTTAAACTTAATCCTCTCTTAGTCCATATAGAAACTAAATAGCTAAGAATTTGCTCAGGTTTATCATTGTCAAAAATAACTCTATCTGGAATAGTAATGGATTCAGTATCTTCTTTATGATCATTCTTCCAGTTCTTTATAGCTACCTTAAAAACTCCCTCACCTTTATAGTTCAAAGCTTTTCCTAAAGGTAACGTTTCCCATGGGACCCCTACGTCACTAGAGTTATCTAATACGCACTGCACGGGACCGCCAGTAGCCCACAGCATGTTAAAATTGCTGTGGTTATTAGCGCAGCGAGCAACTTCAGGCATCAGAGATACACACCCATTGACGCACCTCGATAATACGTTATTATACACGCTGTTATCTAAGGTAGTAGTCATCCCTGCTTCATATTTACGATGGAATAATGCTCTTATATTTACGCCAATAAGAGGTCCTATTACTGCATTATTAATAGTTATGCTCGAGTTACCGTCCTGATTATATATCCCATAATCTACTGGAGTCACCCTTGAATCAATTATAACATTATTATCTATAAGGGTGGGGCCTTCGCTTAATTCGTAAAAAATAGGGTAATTAGCATTATTTACTAGAATATTTTGTGATATTCTATTTCTTTTACATAAACCATCTAACCAGATTCCATACGAATTGTTTTCAGATACAATATTTCTTCTTATAATACTATCAACCATGACATGAAACTTAATTCCAGATTCCTCGCATGTGCCCTTATAATCTTTTGTACCATTTCCAACTACTATATTATCTTCTATTATTAGATTACTCATCCCGCCAAATCCTACTATACCAGCGATACCGTTATTTCTTACAATATTACCACGTATAGTATTGTACCCGCTTACATCCGTAGTCTTATAAGTAAGCTCGAAATTCTCGGGAGCATGCACTATAGGAATTACTTTAGTTGCTTCAACAAAACAGCCTCCAACGGCTACTTGTAACCCCTGCGCATTTCCATACTCAATGATGTTATTTTCTACAAGCCAGTGCCTACCCGCATTCAGACTTACTACAGCCAACTGATCGACGTGAAACCATTTTCCACCAGTCCAGACATGCGCGGCTCCTCCGATAAAAGTAAAACCTTTCAAATAGATATACTCTAACCCTCGAACAGCAGGCATGAAGCACTGTTCGCGCACTGACCGCTCTACTGTGCATGTATTAGGATCTATAGAAAAATTTACAAAAATCTCGTTAGTAGGATCACTTATCCAAAAAGAATTCTCTTGTAAAAGAAGTGCGTCTTTAGTTCTCACATGTTTTAGAAAGGCATCGTTAATAAATAGTTGCTCGCATCTGTTTTCTGGAATATTCGGTCTAAATCTATTAGGTGCGTCCCACTCTAAGTGCTCGTACTCTGTGGAGTATATATGATTAGCTTCTTTTTTCCATAAACTATTCCAGATGTCACATGCCTTAATTATAGGGCGCTCATTTTCAGCGGCTACATACGTAATAGGAAAACCTAGTTTTCCAGAATGATACGGCATTACACACTCACGATATACACCGTTATGAACAATAACGGTGTCTCCAGCTATTACAGTCTCTGCTGCTTTTTGTATAGTTTTCCATGGAGACTCCTCTGTCCCGCTATTAGTATCAGAAGCCTCAGGAAAAACACAATTAACATGATAAATTTTGCTGCTGGGGTCTTTAAAACTACTCAGAGCCCATGAGGCATAGGCTCTAGGCAACAACCTCTTTGATGAAAAATGCTCTTTTAGAATAGAGGCATCTTCTGTAGACGCTGGTTTTTTGCGAGATATTCTAACAATATTCGCTAATATTTTTGGGTCTGCTATACTCATGATAGTACTAGGCTTTTTGTAAACAATTAAAATACAATATTTTCGAACGTCACTGAACGGCCACGTAGTTGATACTGCTCAGGTATTTCAGGTTTGAGAGGTATCGTAGGACTCGCATCAGTAGGACGCCCCTCTCGAAAAGCATTCCATTCTTTTGGAACATTTATACCCCCATTTATAGGGACGCGATACCTGATATCATGCTGATCTAAAGGTGACAGATTAAAGTGCTGCTGAAAAATAGCTCCACGCGCTCCTTGAGCATTCACGTGCGCTATCGTATATCGATCATTATTCTGCCTAACTACAAAATCACGATCGTTCAAAAGAGGGTACGGACCTGTCCAACTTGACCAATCGTAGTTAACATGAAGCCCCATATCCATTAGCTGAACAGTCTTTTCGGTCTCTGGAGGCGCAACGATTATGTCGTAAGGTCCCTCATAGCCTCCGACATAACCAGTCCCAAAGCAGTTGTGAACTACACTATTTTCTACCAAATAAGTGTTATTCCTATCAATCTCCATGTTGTATACTATTCCACAATACGCTACATGATTAACAGACTTTACAGGATACCCTATAAATTTATCAAAGTTCAGTATTTTATGCTGTTTTTTTATAACCGTATTATTTTTGTCTTTATTAAACAGTAATTTTAACTTTTTTGCTTCATAAGAAGATATCTCATTAATATAGTACCAATGCCCTGTCCCCCACTCAGCTCTTTTCTCATCGTGATAGAACTTGTTCAAGATGGAAGTTATTCCTAGTTTAGCATAAATTAATTGAAGCTGATACGCTAAATTTTTAGAGACTGTACTTGTTCTATACCCTTTTCGACTATTAAGACACCCATCCCCCATAATATATCCAATAAGTATATTTTTCAGGTCTTCTTCAGTAGCAGCCATAACAATTGAGCTAAGTTTTTTATCATGGCTTCCGGTACCACAAGCATGTAACAACTCTATAGCAGCTTTTTCAGAGTATCCGTATAATTCAAGTCCTGTTCCTTTACCGCTTATTGTTTCGTGGAGCTTGACTCCATATACCTTATAAAAAGATTCTTTTATTTTATTAGCAAACTCTTTTTCAGAAGATGATAGAGCAAATCTAACCCTATTCTTTTTTGTTCCCCATCCATTAAAAGATATGCTTCCCTCTGCAAGATAGACCCCCATCAAAAAAGATTTATCAGGACCTATTTCAACTGTATCAAGCGGAATACGCGGTACTAAGACATAATCTCCAACCTTGATATCTTTTGCGGCTCTCCATACAGGACTAAGAGCCTTTGAGCAAGGCACTTTTCCTTCAGAGCATTTCTTTTTACTCATAGGAACACATCTATTTTTATTGTATGTCTTTTTATAACGTACACAAAAACAATCCTCTTTAGGTACGATTAATATCGGATGCTCAGGAGTACATCTAAAAGGAAGTTTACCTATAGTGTCTATACAAATAAGATCCCCAGAGTATTGCCTTTGCATAGTCTCTGTAACTGAGCTTTTCAGCCCGTCTATAGTAAGAACAGAGTCTCCTACCATGACTTTTTCTATATTTTTTACAGACCCGTCTTCCATGGAAACATTAGAGCCCTCCGGAAAACACATATGATCATCGCTCTTTGCTGACCCGTACTGCTCGTCCCAACAAGGGCAGCGCTCTCCATTCCATTTTCGAATGAATAGCTTGACGCGCTCGCCTCCCTGCTCAAGAATATATCTATTCCTCCGAATAGCCTCAGCCCAGATCCAATCAATTCTTTCCATATCATAAGGACTAACAGCATCCACCTCATTAAGAGGTGTCTCGATGATGTCACAGTGCCTCAGAGCTACTGTAGTCGCTTTATAATAGACTTTCCTATTTATATCAGATTGAATTAAATTATTGATATATGTATAAGAAACTTTTACAGCGCCACCTCTAGACAATATCGGTAAAACAGGCTCATCAAGCCTGTTAGTTACGTTATTATAGACCCTCTTGTTGTTCAAGAAAATCTCGCCAGTCTCTCCTACGACCCTCCACGCAGGAACTGCCTGGAACTGATCAATAGCAGTAGGCTTTACTGATACCGTAACATGCTTGGGATGTTGCGCAATTTTTCCGTTAGTCCCGGGTATTACTATAGGCCTATTAAAAGTATGTATGATGTAATCACCTGTGGCGTTTGTACCCGCAATAAAACGCCCTCCAGCCACTGGGTCCTCATCTATCTCAGTCACCTCACTCGTCTTATCCCGAAAATATAAGGCACCAATAGGGACCGTGTTGAGTAGTTTATACGTACCCTCAGGACTATCATAGCTACGATAAATATTTACGCCAAGAACCTGCATATCATTATTTTCGGCATACGCACCTGGATTATCCCAGCGTATGTCTATCACGCCAATTAAATAAGGGCTAGTAACCTGTACGCTCTTTGGAGCCAGGGGCAATGTAAGTGGCGTATCGTCGTTCCAGCGGTACGGAAGTTTAAAATTAGGACGACCATAGTTATCATTAAAATTGTGAGGTCGCATATATATTTACCTCTGTATCCCGGTGGCGCCTGATATGGCAAAAACTTTTCTTCTTGTATTAAAATAATTTACTATACCGGTAGCTCCTTGAAAAGTACTCGACGTAAGATAAACATCTGTAATCTCTGTCATACCGGATAGATGCGAGTTAATATTAAATCTCCAAGGACTAGTGTATGTAGGCTCTAGCGTACCTCCGTAAGATCTATTTATATACCCATTATTTATCGTTATAAAAAATTTCCCATTCACTAAAGTAATTTTTAGTTTTACTTTTGTTAGCGCAGGCAATATTGGGCCTGATATAGCTTCTTCGATCTCATATGTGAGCCCACCTGTAATGTACCCAATTATGGATTTTTGATAGGCTCTATCAAGTATCACGTATAGGCTGTCTGTCCCATTAGAGATACCTACAGTAGCGCGCATATTAGTCACAGTCACAGTAGATTTAAAATCGATCGATGGCTCAAATGTGAAATTACTAATAATATCAGAAGAATTTACAAGTATGATATCAGATGCAGTTTTTGAATAGGATCCTGATCCAGTCCATGAACTGTTATTGAAATTAGTAAAAAGACTCGACCCTATCGGTACGGTCTTAGATTCTGCCGTACCTATAATTCTCATACCCGTGACACCCACAAAAGTTGGGTATATCCCAGGTTTAACAAGTATCTGAGTAGTTCCTCCAAAACTCATCGCATCCGTAATAGTCCGATAAGGATTCGCTGCTGTGCCTGTCGCTCCTGAGCCTATATCAGGACCCACATATACAGCACCAGTCTCATAAGAAGAACTAGATGGGTACACGTATAAAACATCGTTTGGCGTGTGCTGTCCGACAATAAGAGGAGAGCCCCCTACGACCATGTTTTTGCTGTAATACCTGCCATAAGCTGAGCCAGAAGAAGGACCTGCATAAGGGCCTGTGACCCCTGTCTGATATGGCACTAAATTTGTAGCTACATTAAGCCCTGAAGATCCCGCACCCACAAAGCCTCTATCTACAGTAGCGTAAGGACCTGTAGCTGTCCCAGGATTAGAGATATCATAACCCTGCTCAGAGACATAATGTCCTCTTGCTGTCTCATGCCTATTATAGGTCAGTGCCCCGATATCGCCCGATACTCCAAACATACCTGTTACGGACCGCGCGTATAAATCAAAGTCAAGGTCGCGCTCGAATGGGGCTACATTAGAACGAATGCCTGTAACCGAGGCGGTAAAATGCCCCGCCACCTCTATGACTCCCATCTCACCATAAATCTCATTCCAACGCCCGGGATCTGCTGCATCTCTATCAGGAGATGTAGCCATCAAGTGGAAATCTGAGTTGAGAGGGTCTCTGTACTGAGGATCCATCCCAGTTAAAAAATTAGACCCAGTACTGCCATAAGGCAGTGCGCCCTGCCACGGAGTAGTCACTCCAAAGAAATTATTATGCCTAATTTTCACCGGAGTATTGAAATAGACTCCAATTGCAACATCAGTCAAAATTTTTCCAATATTGTTAGAATCTATACGACTATTTTGACTACCTATATTCTGAATACGTAATGCTTCACCACCGCCTGTGGAAGCTCCTTCTGAATACATTATCCTAATAACATCTCCCACACTTACCTGGGACACTAGCGCAAGCCCGTCCCAACTAATGAGCGTACCTCCGCCAATGACTGTAAAATCGGTGTCGTATGCGAATGAAGAGCCATTGATAGCGTTTATTGCTACCTCATATTTACCAAGATTATTTTGGAAAGCTGCCGAAGGAAGCTGGACTCTTTTATAGGATATATCAAAACTATTAAGGGTATAGTATATCACGCGTAGATTCTGATTAGGTGTCCCACCACCTCCGCCAGTAGAGGCTGCTCCATATATTGTATTTTTCCATATATCAAGACGGTCTACTGTCGTAACTTCTATAGCACGACTACCGCTATCAAATATATTAGAGCTGATGCAGGCTTCTAATGCTGCTTGAATCCTTATTCCTGTGCTGTGATCTTTGAAATTACATCTGTGAATGCTAATGTACTGAACGTTTTGAATATCTACTGCCAGAGAAACATTCGAAAAAGTACAGCCCAATATCTGGATTGATCCTATGTTCTGGTTGTTAATGACCAGAGCAGTCGGAGTATTCTGAAACTTTAATCCCTCAAAAAGAACTTGGGCATTATTTACGGTTACAACACCTACAATAGGAGAGGCTCCAAAAGCAGCTTTTACTGAAATGTTTTTAGTAATAGTATAATTGCCATATGACCCGCTACCCGTCTGAAGGACAATGAGTCCGCCCTCATACACCAGACTGTCAGCATATGTCAAAGTCTTAACAGGAGTATCTATATCTCCAGCGTTAGTATCGGTACCATATAAAGAATTTACATAAACCGTATATTTCATTAAATATTACCTACTGATTTAGAGCCAGTGCCGGTACATCTACTGCCATCAACTCTTGAATCCATTGCTGATGTATCTGCACACCGGATACAAAACGCCAATTGTACAAAGATACAGCCTGTCCTAGCTCATACAGATAGGGGCACCATACGTCCCCTCCGCCTTGTCGAACACTACGTGACCATGCTATAGAATACAGAGGACCATCCGGGTCTGTGCCATCTTCTGGAGCGAGATATACCCCATCAACATAGTAACGCATCTCTCCATCCCCAGTACACACATAGGCTAGAAAATGCCATTTCGGATCATCGAGACTAATAGCTGTTGATTTTCTTATCAGTTTTGATTTTGAATGAGCAAATTTTAGCCTAAAATCGCCGCTCTCAGCTACTATTTCTATACGTACCGCTGAATCAGAATCCAGAACTACCCCTGATAGATCCGATACAGCCAATAAAATAAGCGCACTGCCGCTAGGAATCTGAATCTGGGAAACCCATCCGACGCACGTAAACTGATTACTCTTTTTAATGCTATACGCGAAGACATCTATAAAACTGTTTTTTGTTGTAGATACAAATGCATCTGCCATCGTAGTCCTCTTTATATGATCTTAGTAGTTGTACACCACGCGAAGCGTGAGTACTCCCGTCACTCCATGCGAGAGATTGTTTTGAACATCTTTTATGTCTGACCCCGTCATATTCAAAACGACTACTGCAGTAGTCCCTGCGGGATTAAGATGAGATACACCGAAATCTATCCCATATCGCTGAGCAGGTCCATCTATAGGATCAACAGCAACATCGTACCTACCATCAGCACCCGTAGACGGTCCGGTCATTAGCGGAAGTGTGGCATTATTACTAGGACCAATAATACCTGTGATTCCAAAATACAGTACTTCTATGGACATGGCAAAACCTCTTGTGATAGGTAATAATCAAGATGGATTTATTAAGAGATTATGTGCTGAAACTACCTATTGACTTTTTCAATTATAAAGGGTATATTTAAAATATTATAGGGTACAGGCACTCATTAAAAAAGGGAACAACAATGGCTGATCGCTGGACCGCACAAGAAGATAGCCTGCTGAGAGAGGTTTATCCAAAAAACTCAAAAATAGCTATCCTACAAACAATGCGCAAACCTTGGAAAACGATTTTACGACGAGCTATTCGCCTCGACCTTCATAGAGATCCTGATATAATTAATCAGGATAGAACAAAAAAGGGCCCTAGAAAAGATGCCTGGACACCTGAAGAAGATACGTTACTAAAACAGGTATACTTTAGCAGCACAAAAGTAGAGTTTTTGACAAAAATAAATAGATCCTGGCAGGCAATAAAGTCGAGGGCTTACGCACTCGGCTTAAAAAGAGATCGTGCTATTGTACTGCATGAAATGATAGAAGCCGGTAAAAACGCTCCTCCAGCCCCAAATTCCTGGACCGAAGAACAGTTAAATATACTAAAAGAAATCTATACTAAAAGTAACAAAAAAAACATATTACTAAAACTAGACAAAACGTGGAAAGCTATAAGATATAAAGCAAATAGCCTAGGTATGCATAGAGATTCAGAGCTAATAAAATGCGACAGCATCTCTGGTACTCGAGAAGCTATGTTAAAGAAATATGGGGTGGAGTACTCTACGCAATTAGTATGTATGAGAGAAAAAAGCAGAGAGACTAACCTAAGAAAAAGAGGTGTCGAGTATCCTACCCAGGATCCTTCCGTACGAGAAAAATGCAGGGTAACCGTACAGGAGAGGTATGGCGTAGATAATGTCTTCCAAAACAAAACAATAAAAGATAAGATAGTAGCTACAAATATAGAAAAATATGGAGTGACTAACCCTCTTAAAAACTATGAGATACTTAAGAAAGTTCAAGAAACTACAAAAGAGAACAACTCATTTTCCATGTCAGAAGAAGAGCTAGAATTTTATGACTACCTCAAAGAACTCGATCCCTATGTAGAACATCAAGTAAGACATCCGCATGCAGAGTATATATTTGACTTTTATTCTCCGAAATTCAATTTATGGATACAATATGATGGAGACTACTGGCACGGAAGAAACATTAGTTTAAAAGATACTCCAAGAGTTTCACATATCCTAGGAACTATGGAAAGAGATAAGATACAGAATGATAGTGTCCCTAATCTAGTAAGATTCTGGGACTCAGACGTTAAAATGCACGTCAACGCAGGGACAATAAAAGCGTACGTTATGCAGAAACTTAATGAAAAAAAAGAAATATCTTATGAATGTCATCAGTATAGAATAAAAAAGAATACTCTGGAAAAAGATAGAGAGGATCTTGGAATAGACCCCGGATTAATACGTGCTACAGACTTTACTTTAACAAACACTGACTTCTCTCCTGAGATAGTTTCATTTATAAAAAAATACGAATGGTTGGGTAGTGTTGGGGTTACCCCTAAATGGTGCTTCACAGCTAGATATAAAGGACTTTTGGGGGGAGTGGTCTTAATCAATGAGCCTACATCATATTCAAAAATGATTGGTGATGATACGCCTACGTATGAAGCGCTTATTCAAAGAGGAGCTACAGCATCCTGGACACCTAAAAACTTAGGTAGCAGACTCGTAATGTTTTCATGCCGGTGGGTAGTTAATAATACCAAAAAAAGATTATTCATAGGATATGGAGATCCAAAAGCACATGAAATAGGTACTATATATCAAGCATGTAACTTTGATTATTTGGGAGACAGTTTCGGGGGTGCCTATCTCTACCGAAATCCATTGATAAAAAACGGAAATACTTTTTCTGCTCAGACTCTAAAAAGGACATCATCTTTTCGACGTTGGTGCAAAGAAAACAATATTATTGTAGAAGACTCATGGATAAAAAATAATGGGTTTAAAGATATACAGAGTATTCCTTTAGAAATAAAACAAAAATGGTATTCATGGATAAAAAATATTATAGACCAATCTGAAAAGTTTCCAACTGAAAAAAAACATAAATATGCTTTGTTACTTTATAAAAATAGCAAAGAAAAAAGAACACTTCTTAATAAAAAAACTTATAAAAAATATGCTTATCCTAAAAGAGGGACGCACCTTTCAGCTAGCAGTGAAAACATTTTTGAAGGATATGAGAGACCACTAAACTTAGTTATAGCACACACTCAACCGAGGCTTATAATAGCTAGTAAAAGCAGAGTAACTCCTGAAAAAATTGAAAGTATTGTTAATAATTTTAGCACAAATACTGTTAAAGAGTTAGCGGTTATGCTAGGAGAATCAGAAAGATGGGTTAGCACTCAGGTAAAAAAACTAATTAAAGAAGGTAGGATTACTCCAAAAAATCCCATAGGCTCGACTAAAAGCAGAATAACGCCAGAAAAACTAGCTTATATTATAGAAAATAATGGCAAAAAATCCATACTTCAAATAGCTGATGAGCTCCAAGAAAGTAAAAGATGGGTGAAAAGACAGCTTATGAATATCAGGACCACCCACCCCTAGAACCAGAAACGAAATTCTTTCGACTCTGTACGCCTGGGCTTGAATAGGGACCAAGGGCAGAACTGATGCCTATGCCATATCGAGGCTGTTTTAGTCCCTTTATAATTTTTATGGATCTTTTAGCAAGCTCTTGTGACTTATCTGCCTCACCATAGAAATTATTTTTCATTGACTCGTACTTGGAAGATTTCTCGAGGTCCAGTGATACTCCGCTTATCGAATACCCCATTTCATCTGCTATCCAATTCATAGCTAACGCCCCGCACGCCATACCCGCAGCCCTCATAAGGACTGTTGTGCGCCAGCGATCTGGTAGATTATTTATGTCTATACCAGTTACGGGAGGAGCAGAGTTGAAAAAATCAATAGCCATAAGAACGTACTCATACAACTCTTCTTCTTCCCATATGTAGCCAAAAACTTGTGCTTGAGCCTGCAGGAACTCTTCTCGAGACGGTGGTCTAAACCGATAGTTCCTATCTGGGTTATTATCTCTAAGTAGAATGCGCAAACGTTTTATTAGTAAATCTTGTGCAGCGTTCCCAGTGATAGATATTACCGTACCTTGTCCCACAACATTAAACTCTTGTACAGCTTCTATCAAAGGAGAGCTAACAGTCTCCCTAAAATTCCATCGTATTAACCAATTGCCTATATTGGAGTCCAAAGGCAGCGTAGCATTCGAATAATACTGTCCTACTCCTGTAGTAGCTGGGATACGATCATTAGCTCCTATTAGTACCTCCATACTCGTAGTAACATCAAATAGAGAGTACCTGATATAATACGGATCAGTAGGTGCTCCCATGGAGTCTCTGATGACTATTTTCAGATCATCTTGAGTTAAGGTATACCCAGGAAAAAAAGCTACGGACATATTACTGACCTCTATCCAAAGTATCTAAATAGGCAAAAACCACTCTGTATACGAGGGCATTGTTAGAAGCGACTTTTACAGGAAGAGCCTCCATTCGGCTCTTTATTCTATCAAAGTTTTGAAAATAGCTTCTAATCCAAGCTTTCTTAAAAATATCATATAATTTTTCTATAATTTCTGAATGCGTGGCTGTCTCTAATATTTTAGAAATTGCCGATCTATCGAAAGCACTCAAAATAGAATCAATAGTTTTTTGTTTTGTTCTTAGCACCATAAAAAACTTTTCAGCAAATGAGCCTGTATCTTGAAAATTGGCAGTTCTATCTACTGGAGGCTGTTTTGCTCGCTGTTCTCGTAAAATATCCTCAATAGACCCTCCTGCAGGTGCGTGAGAAGAGAGGGTCTCAGCCATTCTTACTATCTGTTCAATATCTTCTTTTATTATAGGAGAGGAATTGAGCATAGGAAATTTAGCGGGCTCAGAAACAACGAGCTGTACGGCACGGTCAGGATTACCTCCTGCCTGTGTATATGCAGGCTGTAGCTCATTAAAATAAAGAGTTTTCCAGTCCTTCTCAAAAGCAAGACGAGTTCTTACGACATCTCTAAAAAAAGCATCTTTTTTTATTCCCATAGGAGCACCTTCCGTGGATTAAGGCTGATAAAAGGCCAGCCTTATTAGGAGATAATTACAGGCACAAGATTTTAGTTGAAAATCGTTTTATATAAAAGTATATTAACTGTGGAGGTAACTTATTATGTACACAAAAAATGAAATACATGAGCTACGAGACACGCTAATTGCAGAACGCAATGCTAACCAGTATATCGGAGCGCCTCAGGGACGTACTGCAATAATATTGTATGAGACGCTAACTACTTTCGGCAGCGACTGCGAAGAGATCCGTAAAGTGCTTCTACAGTCTCGTGATAACATGTCAGATGACCGCGAAACAGAATTAGACATTATCAATGACCGGAATTATAGGTTAGCTTACGACATACTCTTCGGAGATATCGAAATAGCCCCACTACATTTCAATGATGCCCTAGCCTCAGTTTCTACCTGGCGGTTAAAACATCCGTACATTTTCTCACAAAATTAAAAAAGCCGATCACTCTGACCGGCTTTATACTATCAAATATTTAACAAAAACTTTAGTCGTCGTCTTCGACACTCTCGACATCAATATTTATCTCTACTGTAAAATTGATTAGCTTTTTATCTTCATCGATGTCTGGGGTATAATCTACTTGTTCATCCCAGATATAGTCATCAAGATCCTCATTCAAATCGCTCATATCAGCGTTAGGATACTTTTCTTTCAAAAAAGGAATGAGTTTAGGATTAATAACTTTACGCAGATCTTCTTTATGATCTTCTACCCAATCCTGTAGCATGCCATTCAGTACTCGATAACTTTCGGGAGGCTCGCCCTCATATGTTAGCTGAAGATTAGAGAGTACCTCTATATCAGCTTCAAATTCCTGTACTTCTGGAGAACTCTGAATAGTCTCATCAATGTCGATAGAATCAAAATCAACAAAAGAAACATCTTTCAGTTTGAAATTATTGGCAGCTCTAAGTTTCATTGCCGCTACTACAGAAAATTTCATCTGAATATTCCATTCTTTGTGTTTGTAGAATTAGCTTGATTAATACCTGTATAGCCCGTATCCCACCGAACAGGTTCCAAGGTACCTGTGCCAGTAGCTCCGATAATGCCCGTAACACCGAGCCCTCGGTCTATATTCATGAACACCTCAATCTCATAGTTACCGAAAGCTGGAGAGATGGTGCCGATTCTACCTTGATAGATGTCCATGAGTCCTATCCTCTCAAATCTTTTTAATTACGTTACTTAGGATGCTAGCGCATAAACTTTTCAATGATTTAACATTGTCAGCATATGATAGAGCATCAATTTTACTTTGACGGAGATAGTAGTCCTTTTTCAGGCGTTCTATAATCTCCAAATTTTCGAAAAAGAAAAATACTTTCTTAGCATCTCTGGTAGTGCTCTTTATCTGACATCCAGAAGTCGCAAAAAAAGCTGCTAGATAAAGATCACAGGTCCTGTAACCTTCTTCAGTACAGACTAAATCCCCGTAAATATTGTCCGACATCTAATCCTCCATATTATATAAATGAGATTTTTCAAAAGAGATGTATCTGTATTTTATATAAAAATTGCCGAGGCTATACCAACCTCGGCAACCTCAAAACTAGTCAATCTATAATATTCGGATTACAGGGTATTTCCGTAGAAATAGCCAGTAGCTCCGGCAATACCGGTCGAATATTTGTCAGAAAGAACTGTATTCATGTACGAGTCGACATAACGACCTGTCCCAGTATCTCCGATATCGGAGCGAGGAACTTCGTTAGCAGCTGTATAAGAACCTTCGTCGAGTGTCAAAGGCGCACCATTGACGAAAGCGCTTGAACTTGCAGCTGTCGAAAAATACTTAAGAACGCCGCTAATACGGCTATAGCCTACATCATCTGTGAGCTGAAGAATCTTAGTCTCGCCCCAAACGATATATTGATCTTGACCTCCAAGATAGTTACCACCCTCAGATGATCCACCAAGTTGATGTCTTCTGTCGATGTCAGAGAAATAAATTTTTCCAACATTAGTACCGGTATACTTAACTCTTAACGTCGTAGCCATGAGAATCCTCCTTAAACTTACTGATTGATTGTACCATAATTCGTTCTCTTAAGCATCCACCAAAGAGCCCGATATTAATAGAGTATTATCATTGCAGGGTGCTAGGTTTAGCCTGACCCTCTAAATAGGCTCCGCGGTTAGTACTTAAACCTTGAGAAAACTCTGAGCTTGTTTTCTCATTAGTCCCATTTGACACCACATCTCCAAGAGGATTACTAGCATTCGTGTTCCTAAGTCCATTACTAACAGCCGTACTCTGGCAAGCCTCGGGCATTCCAACTGTATCAAATGACATATTAACTGCTACTTTCTACACGCACATTTCTGTACATGCTGAAATTCCTGCTTCATCCAAGATAGTTTCGTTTATTCCAATTGATGACGAATAAACCAGAGCTTTCTTGTCCACAGGCGTTACTTCAGGGCTAACCGCCCTTAGTTTGTTTTAACCGTAGTTTTTACAGGTCACGGTATTAACCTGCATTCTAAATATTAAGTAAACTATCTACTCCAATTCATCAAACTCACGGGAGCCTCCACAAAGTGGTTAGGCAAGTTTTACGGGTGATTAAACCTGCAACCGTGTAGTTCAATCTTTTATTGTTGCTGTCTTAAACATCAATGCTTGGTTATCGCTCCGCTTAAAACAGTGATTATTTGTTCCAGAATGTTCAAAAATGTGTA
>Ga0105105_10000221_pt1 | contig 26507 bp, 17 predicted proteins | sample PPLLaktember2015_4_FD_79108 | JGI IMG/M metagenome (GOLD analysis project Ga0105105, IMG submission 79108) | Freshwater sediment microbial communities from Prairie Pothole Lake near Jamestown, North Dakota, USA - PPLs Lake P8 Core (1) Depth... | ecosystem: Environmental > Aquatic > Freshwater >...
ACTTTCCTAATGGTCTTTTAATAAAAGGTACAAATAGTCCAAAAGTATACTATATAGAAAATGGGAAGAAGAGAGCAATAGAGTCACCGAATATGTTCAATTCACAATTCAAGTGGGAAGATTTGGTAATAACAACACCAGTAGAAATAAACAGTATACCGACAGGAGCAGAGATGACATATAGAGACGGATCGTTAATATCCAGTAGGGGGGTGGTATATGTAGTATCAGAAGGAAAGAGGAGACAGATAGACTCACCAAGTACATTTGTGCAGAAAGGATACAGATGGAGTAATATAATAGCGGTAAGTGATGCAGAGTTAGGAGTACATCCAGTAGGGGAGATATTAAGAATAGGAGATAAACATCCAAATGGGAGTTTATTATTAGCTCCAGATGGAAAAGTATATGTATTAAGAGAAGGGAATAGGAGATGGGTGCCATCACCATTAATATTTGAGGCAAGATATAGATGGGAGTCAATAATAGCAGTAAGTCAAGAAGTAATAAATAGCTATGAATTAGGAGAGAATGAATATTATCCAGACGGACTCTTAATAAGAGGAAGTGGACAGAAAGTATATATGATGCAAAATAATGTAAAGCAACATATAGGGTCCCCAGAAGTATTTGAGAGTTATGGATTAAGTTGGAGTCAGATAAAGAGAGCCACAGATAGCGAGATCAACTTAATACCGGAATTAGGATCATTTAGTAGTTTGAAGAAATATAATGGAGGATCATTATTAGGCTCAAGAAGTGATGGAAGAATATATAGAGTAAATAATAATGAGACTTTAGAATATATACCGAGTGCAAATATATTTAGTAGTTGGGGATATAATTGGAATGATGTAATAAGATTATCTGGTAATGTTATAAACCAGTATAATAGGAATGGTACAGTAGGATTTGCGGATGGAAGACTTATATTATATGAAGGTAAAGTTTATTTAATAGAAAATGGAGTGAAGAGGTGGATACCTAATGAATCAATATTCAATGCAAGAGGCTATAAATGGAATAATGTCATCCGAGTATCCTCAGATGAATTTAATGCTAATTCTATGGGAAGTCCTATAACTTAAAAATATTAAATATATAACTTTAATTGTTAAATTATGTTACAATAAATATTATTAATAAAATCTATATTATGAAAAAAAGAATAGCAATTAATGGGTTTGGACGAATTGGAAGAACAGTACTAAAAATTTCTCTTCTACCACCACATAATGACCAGTTAGAAATCGTAGCTGTCAATGACCTAGGAGATGTTCATAACTTAGCTTATTTAGTGAAATACGATTCAGTTTATGGGACTATCCCACAAAATGTATCGGTTATAGAAAGAGAAGGAAAGCCATATATTAAAGTAGATAACCAAGAAATTTTAGTGTGCTCAGAGCGAGAACCTGCTAATTTACCTTGGCAATCTTTAGGAATTGATGTAGTAATTGAATCAACTGGATTTTTTACGAGTACCGAAAAGTCTCAGGCTCATATTGCAGCTGGGGCAAAAAGAGTTGTGATTTCAGCCCCTACCAAAGATGAAACTCCAATGATAACCCCCTCTTTGAATGAAGAAGGGCTCAAAGATGTTTTGATTACTTCTAATGCATCTTGCACCACCAATGCTACTAATCCAGTGGTAGCTATTATTCATGAAGCTTTAGGTATTGAAAAAGCCTTATTATCAACAGTACATGCTTATACAGCCACTCAATCTTTAGTAGATGGTATGGCTGATCCTAGTGATTTGCGAAGAGGTAGAGCTGGAGCTCAGAATATCATACCTTCTACTACTGGAGCAGCTAAAGCTGTTAGTAAAGTGATTCCTGATTTATCTAATAAATTTGATGGGGTAGCAGTTAGAGTGCCTGTAGTAGCTGGTTCTTTAATAGATTTGACAATGTTGGTTTCAAGAGACACTAATGTTGAAGAAATTAATCAAATTTTAATTAATGCCTCGGAGTCTGAAAGATGGAGGGGAATTTTAGGTGTAACTAAAGATCCAATTGTATCAACTGACATATTAAAAACTTCTTATGGTAGTTTGGTAGCTTTGGATTTAACTCAAGTAGTAGATGGAGATTTAATTAAAGTAATGGCATGGTATGATAATGAATGGAGTTATACCTCTATGTTGATGAGACATGTAAGTGCAGTTCTTAATTTATTATAAAAATTTTCATCTATTATGATATAATAGATTTATAGATTAGATATTGTTGAATATGGCTACTATATTTACAAAAATAAGAGATAAAGAAATACCCGGCTTTATATTTGATGATAATGGAGAGTTCTTTGTAATTCATACCAATAACCCAATTCAACTAGGACATTTACTAGTAATACCTTATGATGAAATAGATTATATCTTTGATTTAGATGAAATTACATATCATAAGTTGTGGGAATATGTAAAAAATATATCTACTATTTTACAAGAAATAACGAAAGCTAAAAAAATAGCAATTAAGGTTGAAGGATTAGAAGTAAATCATGTACATATACATTTAATTCCTATTAATCATCAAGGAGATATGTTAGTACACACTAAAGTTACAGAACAAGAAATAGTAGATCTACAGAATAAATTCAAGAACTAAATTATGCCCAAAACACAGCCTAGTTCCAAACCAAAAATTAAAAATGAAGCTAAGAGAACTATATTTGGGGTTGTCTTCGTTGCATTTGCTACCTTGAGTTTTTTATCTTTTTTTTCTTCAGCGGGAGTTTTTGGGAGTAGTATTAATACTAGCTTTGGTTTTTTATTTGGTTTAGGAAAATTTATATTACCATTTGTACTGTTATATATTGGTATTAAATTATTAATAAAACCTAAAACAGTTACAGGCTTATATTATATAAATCTAATAGCTTTATTTGTTTTATTCATATTATTTTTAGGCTCATTGCAATTTTTACAATTTGATAATTCAGAAGAAGCTTTAGTTAAGGCTAGGGATGGTATAGGAGGGGGCGTTGTAGGTTATTATATGAATTCATTGATGAAATATATATTTGGTGAAATTGGTGGAGCCATAGTAATAATAACTGGTATGAGTATTTCAACTATTATAGTATTAAATAGAGCAATACATATTGATGATTTAATTGAATGGTTTAAGAATATATTCTCTCAAGATGAACAAATAGATAACAATAACTCTAATATTCAAGAAATTGATCAAGTTAAAACTAGTCGAATTTTTAATCAAAAATCTGAAATAGAGGAAATATCTGATAAAAGTAACTCTGACAATACTAAAGTAGTAACAAATAAAGTTCCTGAATGGATGAAAGAAAATCAGTTTAGTCTGCCAACAATAGATTTATTAGAAAAAAGTAAATCAGATGATGTGCCTAAGAGTGGAGATACTAAAAAAAGCTCAGAAATTATTAAGAGTACATTGTCGACCTTTGGGATTGAAGTTGAAATGGGTAAAATAGATATTGGTCCATCAGTAACTAGATTTATGCTAAGACCATCAAATGGTATTAAATTGTCTCGAATTACTTCTTTGCAAAATGATTTAGCTTTAGCTATGGCAGCACAATCTATTCGTATTGAAGCTCCAATCCCAGGGATGTCATATGTTGGTGTTGAGACACCAAACGCTAAAAGGGCTACAGTTAGAATGCGTGAAATTATGGAGTCTAAAGAGTTTAATGACAATGATTTTCATCTACCACTTGCTTTAGGTAGAGATGTTATGAATAAAGTCATTGTGTTTCCATTAGAAAAAATGCCACATTTATTAATTGCAGGAGCTACAGGCGCTGGAAAATCTATGGGGCTTAATGCTATGATTTTGAGTATGCTTTATAAAAATCCACCTTCTAAGCTTAAATTTATATTTATTGATCCAAAACGAGTTGAATTATCTACATACAATGGTATCCCACATCTTCTAACCCCAGCTATTGTTAGTCCAGACAAAGCTATGAATGCTCTAAATTGGTGTGTGGGTGAAATGGAAAGAAGGTATGAAACCTTAGCCAAAGTGGGTGCTAGAAATATATTTACTTATAATGAAAAAGTTATATCTGGTACTCTAAAATCAGAAAATGAGGATGAATATGAGCTAATGCCATTTATTGTGGTTGTAATTGATGAGTTAGCTGATTTAATGAGTAGTCATAAAAAAGAAGTAGAAGGTTCAATTGTTAGAATAGCTCAAATGGCAAGAGCAGTTGGTATACATTTAATTTTGGCTACACAGAGACCATCGACTGATGTTATTACTGGACTTATAAAAGCTAATTTACCATCTAGAGTGAGTTTCCAAGTGGCCTCTCAAATTGATTCTAGAACGGTTTTAGATATGATGGGTGCTGAGAAATTGTTGGGAATGGGCGATATGTTGTTTTTGGGTGGGGATTTAGGTAAACCACAAAGAATACAAGGTCCTTTTGTGCCAGAAAATGAAGTTAAATCTGTTGTACAATGGTTAAAAAGTCAGGGAGAAAATGAATATAATACCTCTATTACAGAGTCAGAATCTCCAAAACAAATTTACTATGATGGGGGGGTAGATTATGGAAGTGAAGGAAATGATAATTTATTTGAAGAAGCTAAAAATTTAGTCTTGCAATCTGGCAAAGGCTCAGCATCCCTTTTACAGAGAAGATTAAAGGTAGGATATGCTAGAGCAGCAAGATTATTGGATGAACTAGAAGAAGCTGGTGTAGTTGGCCCAGCTGAAGGATCTAAACCCAGAGATGTATTAATAGAAAAACATACTACAGATAATGAATAAGATAAGTCTAGGATACATATTGAGTAAATATAGAAATAAATTTGGTATAGATATAGATAAACTATCTCATAAAATATCTACAGAAGTTGACTATATTATAGCCCTAGAAAAAGGAAATTATCAAATTTTTACATCATTCAATCAAGCCTTACCAATTATTAGAAAATTAAGTTATACTTTTGGTTTGAAGTATCAAAGTTTAGTAGAGCTATATAATAAAGAATATGAGCTATATATTAAGAATAATAATTATTTAAATAAAACTAAGCCACTAATCAATTATAATCTATTTAAAATTAGTGGAGGTATAATATTTGGAGGTATGATATTAGGATATCTATTACTACAGATATACCAAATGACATATAATCCAACAATCAAGTTAGATAATGATACAATTTATCAATTTTATGATAAATCAGAATACAAATTAACTGGTAGCTTATCACGTGCTAGTAATTTGACATTGAATGGACAAAAGGTTAAAATTAAAGAAGATGGTAACTTTGAGGTGTTGTTAAATCTAAGAGAAGGTGAAAATAGAATCGAATTAGCAGTACAAAAAGACAATCAATTGTTAAAAACCTTACAAAAAACAATTTACAAACAATAATATGGAAATAAAAAATATTAAAGGATATGAGATACTGGACTCTAGAGGCAATCCAACAACAGCGTGTTTTGTAGAATTATCAGATGGTTCTAAAGCACAAGCTTATGTGCCATCAGGAGCATCTACTGGTTCTCATGAAGCAGTAGAGCTAAGAGATGGAGATAAAATTCGTTATAATGGATTAGGTGTCTTATCAGCTGTCATTAACATTAATACAATAATAAAAAAAGCTTTATTATCTCAAAATTCTTACAATCAAAAAAATATTGACCAAATTTTATTAGATTTAGACGGTACTAATAATAAATCAAAATTGGGTGCTAATGCAATGCTAGCAGTTTCATTAGCAGTGGCTAAAACTGCAGCTATATCACAGGGTCTAGAATTGTATCAATATATTCAAAATATTTTTGCACCTAACCTTCATTCATCTAAATCATTTCCACAAATAGGATTTAATGTCTTAAATGGTGGAAAACACGCTGACTCAGGTTTGGATGTCCAAGAGTATATGATTATGCCACTGAAAAATAATATTAATGAAAATATTCGTATTGGTTCTGAAATATATCATACTTTAAAAAATATTTTAATTAAAAATGGACAGGTCGTTTCAGTAGGAGACGAGGGAGGCTTTGCTCCAAGATTAGATAATAATGAAGCAGGTCTTGAATTATTAGTACAAGCTATTCAAGAAGCAGGTTATACTCCAGGTATAGATTGTTCATTGGCTTTAGATGTGGCAGCTACTGAGTTTTTTGATATTAAGTTTAAAGAATATACTTTTGATAAACAAACTTATTCTGCTGATGAATTGACAGCCATATATAATAGTTGGTTGCAAAAATATCCTATTGTTTCAATAGAAGATCCATTTGCTGAAGATGATTATGAAAGTTGGCGAAATTTTCACAAGGTTACAGATAGTAACTTGCGGATAGTAGGTGACGATTTGTTGGTTACAAATACGGAAAGAATCAAAAATGCTATTGACCAAAAACTATGTAACTCTGTGCTAATCAAACCTAATCAAATTGGCACGCTGACTGAGACTTTAGATGCAATTAATTTATCTCATAATAATAATTTAACTACTATGATATCGCATCGTAGCGGAGATACAATTGATACTTTTATATCGGATTTAGCCGTAGGAGTATCTGCTAGATATATAAAATCGGGGGCTCCAGCTAGAGCAGAGAGAGTTAGTAAATACAATCGATTATTAGAAATATATTATCTTTAAATTCAAAATATGGAAAAAAAATATAAAATTTTAATAGTTGAAGATGATCCATTGATCAGGACTATATATCTTGAGAGATTAAGTATAGATGAAGAGATTGAAGTTGATACAGCAGTAGATGGCTTAGATGGATTGAATAAGATTAAAGTAAATACATATAATTTAGTCTTCTCTGGAATCCAAATGCCTAATAAGACAGGATTTGAGTTGTTTCAAGATTTACAAGCTTATAGTAATTTATCCAATATGCCATTTGTAATATTTAGTCATTTGGGTAGGTTAGAAGATATACAAAAAGCAAGAGATTTAGGAATTAAAAACTTTATTATTAGGGGTAGTACTACTCCAGATGAAGTAGCGAAAAAAATTAGAGATATTTTATATAATAATATTGTGGAACAAGTCAATACTAAGCAATATAAAATATTAATCGTTGAGGATAAGCCAGAAATTCGCTCTATATATGTAGATAGATTCGGCCAACACTCTGCAATTATAATAGATGAGGCAGTAGATGGTGTGGACGGGTTGAATAAAATTAAAGAAAATACTTACGATTTGATTTTCTCAGGTATTTATATGCCTAATAAGACAGGATTTGAATTATTCCAGGAAGTTCAAAAACTAAAAGACAAAAAACATATACCCATAGTATTATTTAGTCACTGGGGTAAATCAGAAGATATAGAAATGGCAAGGCAGTTAGGTGTACAGTACTTCATTATTAGGGGGCAAAGTACTCCAAATAATATCTTAAATCAGATACTGGATATTTTGAATGCTCAGGACAAAACATATCAACTAGTAATAAAAAAAGAGTCCCAAGATTATTCTAAATTCATCGAATCATTTTTCGGAGAAGATTGTATCGAATACAAATATAATGATGGTCTACCAATCAAAGTTATATTGAGTAAAGACGTCAAACCATACAACTTTTTTATTGAATTAGATTGTGAAGATAAATAAAATTTAATTATGAAAGCAAGATATCAATGGTATATTAACTCTCCAATCAGACAAGATGTTATATCTCAATATCCAGAAATAAATCCAACTACTTTACAATTGCTGTGGAATAGAGAAATAAAATCAGATTTAGATATTGATAACTTTATTAATTCTGACTATAAGGATTTATTAAATCCATTTTTAATATTAGATATGCAAAAAAGCATAGATAGAATTATAAATGCTTTAAAAAATAAAGAAAAAATTATTATATTTGGAGATTATGATGCTGATGGAGTAACTGGAAGTACAATACTTTATCAAGCTCTTAAAACCACATTCATTGCATTACATCAACAAGGTGGGTTTAAGTTGGGCGATAATTCTAATAAAGATATAGATGAATACATAAAGGTGTATATACCAGATAGACATAAAGAGGGCTATGGACTAAAAGACAGTGGTGTAAACTATATTCTTGAATCAGGAGCGCAATTAGTATTAACCGTAGATTGTGGAGTTAGAAGTAAAGAAGAAGTTAGAGTTATACAGAGTACCGGAATAGATGTAATTGTAATAGATCATCACTCTGTACCAGAAGAAATGCCACCAGCTTTTGGTATAATTGTACCAAAAAGAAAGGGGGATCCTTATCCATTCAAAGATTTGTGTGGAGCTGGCCTTGCTTTTAAAGTTATCACGGCACTATTATCTGAAGCTAGAACCCAATTAGGATATGATTTTATACCTTTAGGTTATGAAAAATGGCTATTAGATTTAGCAGCTATTGGAACAATTGCTGATATGGTACCTTTAGTTGGAGAAAATAGAATTATTGTCAGATATGGATTATATGTATTAGCTAAAACTCGTAATATTGGACTAAAAACTCTCATTGATAGAATAGGAATTACCCCAGAAGTGGATGAAATAAATGGAGTAGAAGGGAATAGCATCAGTGTTTATTCGGTAGGATTCCAGATAGCTCCTCGTATTAATGCAGCCGGAAGAATTGCCCATGCCAATCAGGCATTTCAACTATTTACTACTGATATCAAAGATGAGGCTATAAATTTAGCAGAAGAACTCCAAAAATTAAATGATAATCGTAAATCTTTGACAGAAAATATTTTGCAAGAAGTAGAAGCTAGAATATCTAAGTATGAGAATATACAAAATCAGGCTTTGATTTTTGAAGGAGATCGAAATTGGTCAATTGGAGTATTAGGCATAGTAGCCTCTAGACTAACGGAAAAATATTATAAACCAGTCATTCTATATCAAGAACAATCTCATCACTGTGTAGCCTCTGCTCGTAGTATTCCTGAGTTTGACATATCTAAAACAGTGCAAAAAATGGAATCTATGATTATTTCTGGAGGAGGACATAGTCAAGCTGCTGGCATAACATTTGATAACCACAAAAAGGAAGAAATTGAAACTTTTTTCAGAAATCAAATCAGATCAGAAGTAGATATAAATAATATACAACCATATAAAAATATAGATATGGAAATAAGTGCTCAAGATGTAAATTGGGAGTTATATGATATATTTTATAAGTTGGCACCATTTGGAATGAATAATTCAATACCATTGTTTTTAGTTAGAAAATTAAGAATACTAGATATAAAAGTAATAGGAGCTGATAAAAGACACATTAAATTAAAATTATCTTCAGAAGCTCAAATAGGTACGCCATTACTTGTTGATGCTATTGGATTTAATTTCGGGAATATTATAGATGAATTACACCGTAATGATATTGTTGATTTAGTATTTAGATTAGAAGTGAATGAATGGAATGGAAATAGAGAATTACAATTAAATATTGTAGATATTGCTTCTAGTGAAATTTAAAATATTTGCTCTTTTATTAAAAAATCTTTATAATGAATAGTATCCAAGATGAATGGTAATCGCGCATATCCATATATTTATGGTGAGTGAGGAAAGTCTGGACACCTATTACCTTCGGGTAATAAATGATAGTGGGTAATACCCATCCTTAAGTTTACTTAAGCGGGATAAGTATCGCAGAGACAAAACATTTGAGTATAACTCATCTAAGGTGAAAAGAGATAAACCCTATCAGGTGTAAGGCCGTGCTTTTCTGAATTGAAAAGAGTGCCGCAAAGAAAGTACTGGTAACAGTACTTCAAGATAAATGATTACCTTAAGTACAATTGCTAGACAATATACTTAAACAGAATCCAGCTTATATTCTTCTTGGATACTATATATATCACCAAAACAATAATATGAATAGATTTGAGCTGTTATTCAGTGTAATTAGAGTCCCAGTAGATTTTATTTTAATTATTTTAGCTGGATTTCTATCATATCAAATTAGAATATCAAGCTTTGCTGTTGAAGCTAGGCCAATCTTATATGATCTAAGCAATAGTTGGTATAATGCCTTCGTTTTAATTTTTGCTTTAATAACCATTCTTATCCTAGCTTTCTCAGGAATGTATGTGACAAAAAGAACACGTACAATAGTAATAGAATTCTATAGAATTCTAAGCTCAGTATCTACAACTATTTTAATTATTATTTTGTATTATTTCTTTTATTCAAGAGATATATTCTCATCTAGATTCTTAATCATTTCAATCTGGGTTTTATCAATCACCCTGCTTTTATTAGGTAGAATAGCATTGCATTTAATACAAGACTATATAACAAGAAATTACAAATGGGGTGTTCATAAGGTAGCCATTATCACTGGTAATGATATAGCTGGTAAATTGGTGTTAGACACTCTCAATACTAAAGCAGGATTTAGTTATCAAATTGTAGAAATACAGAAAGAACTAAATTTAAAAAATCTAAGACATCTAATCATCACTAAACAAATAGATGAAGTAATACTAGCAGACACCAATTTAGAACAGGAAAAATTAATAAAAGTAAACTATCTGTGTGAAGAATATAAAATTGACTTTCAATATGTACCCAATATATTCGATATGTATACCCAAGTAGAAATAAAAAATTTGTCAGGAGTATTATTGTTCAGAGTTAAAAGAACCACCCTAGAAGGTTGGGGAAGTATATACAAAAGAATATTTGACATAGTTGTCTCAAGTCTTGCCATAGTTGTCTTATCTCCAATATATATCTTAACAATCATAGCTATCAAATTAGACTCACAAGGACCAATTCTATATAAGAACAAAAGAGTAGGGGTAGGTAAGAAAATGTTTAATGTCTATAAATTCAGAAGTATGTATCAAGATATGTGTACAGATGAGACAAATGCTGCCTCAATAGAATTAGAACAAAAACTCCTAGCTGAAAAAAACACCAAATCAGGACCATTATATAAAATCAAAGACGATCCACGAGTCACAAGATTAGGTAAATTTATTAGGAAAACCAGCATAGATGAGCTACCCCAGTTTTTGAATGTATTGGAAGGCACAATGAGCCTAGTAGGTCCAAGGCCACATCAGCCACGAGAAGTAGATAAGTATAAACAACATCATAAAAAAGTCCTAACCATCAAACCAGGAATCACAGGAATGGCACAAGTCAACGGAAGGTCAGATTTAAGCTTTGAGGAAGAAGTCCTATACGACACCTTCTATATAGAAAACTGGAGCATTTGGCTCGATATAATAATATTGATAAAAACTCCATGGGCAGTTATAGCCCCCCGCAAAGCGGATTAATGTATACATAAAAATTTGCTAAAAATTAATAAATGTGATATAATTCAAAATATAGAGTATAAAAAATAAATATAGAATATATGGCAAGGTCATTTGAATCACAGACTGGATTAAATAATAGTGGAGCAGAAGTTATAATATCTAAAGAGGCCTTAGGTCCAATACCTGAAAATCCTTCTAATGTGAATGAAAATGATATTAAAGCTCTTGAAGTATACTATAAAAACCATCAAGATCAATTCCCTTCTGATAAATATATAGATGTTAGAGATTGGGAAAATTGGAGAAATATATCTATTCAATATAATGAGGATAATAATAAATGGAAGGTTTCTTACAGGAGTTTCTTTAAGGGTGAAGAGGTTATTCAAGAATTTGATAGTGAAAAAGAAGCACAGAAGGAATTAGATAAACTACAAGATTACAATAAAAAAATAGCTTTAGATTTAATTATAGAAGCAAGAAACTTTGCTATAGGTGAGGATTTAGATTCTCCTTGGGAAGACATAGTACCATCACCAGACAATAGTGATATACAACCTTCAACATCCACAAATCCAGATGTCATTGCAGTATCACCTGACAACTTACAACAATTACCAGAAGATGAAGATACTGAACCAAAAACCCCAGATCTAGATGATTTAGAGGCAGAACTATCTAGACTTGTCGCAGACGCAGCTACTGAATTATCAAAAGAACAAGGTGGGGCTATTGTTAGAATCTCTGATGAGCAGTCTAAATCTTTTGAACCAAATTTAGATATTTTATATCAACAATTAAGTTCTAATAATATAAATCAAAGTGAATCTGGTAAATTAGCTAGAATAGAAGATAAAGAGTATTCTGACGATAGTTTTGAAATTAATCCTAACAATAAAGAAATTGAAATATTAAAAGAAAAAGCACTAGAAGCTATATCAGATTATCAACAATTTATAGAGATAAATCGAAATAATCTTAGGGATGAAAAAATTTACAATGAATATAGGATAATAGAAAAAAAGGCTTGGTTTCATGTTGGTAGATTTATACATAAGTTAGGTGGTGAAATTGCAACTTTACCACAAGAAAGAGATATTCAGTTAGCTCATCCAGAAGTAGTAGATATAAAAGAATACCTTGTAAATGGAGAAAAAATCATATTAGATGAAGAAGATAATATTACGCATCTCAATATTGATGGAAATATAATAGAATTAAACAAACCAAGGACAATAGAAGAGTTATTAAAAGCTAAAAGACCAACCCATATTTTATATCACTCAGGAAATCCAATCTTTGAAGATGATCCTACAAAACAAAATTATAGAGGTTTGTTGATCGACGGTTTAAATGAGAATACATTAGAATTAATAGAAGGAGTCTTAAATAAAAAAGAAACAGTTATAGTAGATGAAACTAAACCAGTATCTGAAGAGTTGGCAACTTCAGCATCAAATAATATTATTGAGGAACAACAAACAGAAGTAGAAACTTCAGCTATACCTCAAACTCATCCAGACTTTGGAAGTTTATATTATCAGGAATCTCAAAGATGGAATTATTTACAATCACTAGAAGAGCAATATAGTGAGAATCCTAAGAATGAGAATATTAAAGCTGAGTTAGATCAGGCGAGGCAAACTTATCAAGAATTTATTGATAGAATTAATACTGATACAAATCAAGATAAGTTTAGAGACTTTTTGGCATTAAGGCAATCTTATGCCAATGAGGAAGCGTCAAACACTAGGGATAGATTTAGAAAATCTATTGGTCTATCTCAACATAATGAGACAGAATTAGCACTTTCTAGAGAAAGATATAATTCTGCTTTACAAGAATTATTAAAAACAGAGGTATCAGATAAAGTATCATTAAATATCAAGCAATTATTTTCGGATGAATTTAGTCGACTTAGAGATGAACGAGCACAGCAGACGAGAGACCTACAAGGTCCAGAGACTAGAATAGATAGATTAAAAAATAAATTCTTTAAATTTGCAACAAAACATAAATCTATAATAAGTGGAGTAAATTTCTTATTATTGGGAGGAAGCTTATTTGCAGCCGGAACAGGAGTAGGTATTCCTGTAGCTGGAGCTATGGATGTAGCTCGTAGATCTATCGGTGGAGTTATGGCAGGAGTATCTGGTCGTGAGACAATTAGGTCTAATTTTGAAGATCTTAATACAGATCTGAATGTAGATTTAACAAAAGGTATTAATATTAAAACTAATTTTAATATATTAAAATCTAATAATAAAGATAGGAATGTAAATTTAAATATAAAAGGTATTAATTTTAAAACAAATTTTGAGAAGCTCAAAACGAAAGGAGCTATTACAAAATTAGTAGAAAAATCATTAAAAGGTGATTATATAAATAAAGCTTCTGATAAAGAATTATTAAAGATAATATCTACTCTGGATGCATACTATGGTCTTAATGGAGGTAGATTTACAGAATCAAATCAACAAAAAGCTTACGAAATGGCTACTTATGCATTAGGTAAAAAAGTAGAGAATAGTATACAACCTAATTCAGAAACTCTAGATGTAAATAATAGATCAGCTGAAGGTGAAGTCTCTCTTGAAAGTAACTCCAATACTCAAGATATAGCTCAAAGTCCAGAGTATATGAATGAATTATTGACTAGAGTTTCAATAGATAGAGTTAGAGAGTTAAATAAGCAAAAAAATATAAGATTAGGTGCCAATGCAGCAGGGTTTCTTATAGGAGGAACATTATTAAGTTCTTTAGCTGCAGATATGCGTCGTCCAGGAGGTATGTTAAATCCAAATGACACTCAAGACACCGGAGCTTCAGTCCCTAAAACAGAACCTGGAAGTGGTACAGGAGGAGCACCTACTGGAGAGAGTGTCCCCCCCCAACCAACTCCAGAGCCAGTATCACCTAATCCTTCAAAAACTCCAGGTACTGGTGACTTAGGAGATTATCCACCAGCACCTGAATTACCTACTCCTGCAGAAGCTCTAAGAATGAGTGAAAATGCTGATCAATTAGCTCAATCTGCAGAAGCAACCAGAGCAGCCGCTGAACAAGCTGCTGAACAAGCTGCCGAACAATTAGCTCAAGATGTCTCAAGTCTTGATTCAGGAGAGACAATTTGGGGAGAAGTAGCAAAACAATTAGGAGAGAATGCTACAGATGCTCAAATACAGCAAGCAGTAGAAAACTTATTACAATCAGAAGTAGGACAAAATTCAATCTATGAATTAGCACAAGGTACCGAAGGTGGAAGAGCTCTATTAGCACAATGGAGCATAGATAATGCTGGTGAAATGGCTGAATTATCTAAAGAACAGCTTTATGAAATTTCTAGATACCTAGCCTCGGGCGAATTAAAAGGGATTACTGAATTAAGTCTAGATAATCTTACCCCATTTGAAGCAGTAGAACCTCCACAAGTTGATGCTCCTACACCAGTAGCCGAAGCTCCTATATCTACAGAAGTATCTCCAATTGCAGGCACTGAATTTACTGAAAGTTTATCTAAAGCTTTAGGTGCAACTAATCTTACAGAAACTCAGCTACAAGAAATAATCGCCTCTTTTGCTACCAGCGAGCAGGGTAGTGTAGATCTATACAATCAAATCATAAGCAACACAGAAGGGGCAAGATTCCTATCAGGGTTTGGAGTCAATAGTGCATCAGATTTTGCCAATCTAAGACCAGATGAATTGTATGAAATAGTTCAAACTGTCGGAGTAGAGAATTTAGACCAATTACCAGGATTTGAACTTAATGATATTATTTTATCTCAATTTGAAAATGCTCCAGATACGGTAGAATTAGCTAGAGGAACAAGACCTTTGGATGTAGTTCAGAGATATATAGCAGGTGAAGTCGGTAATTTACCTTATGATTCTAATTTAGGTAAGCAGGTATTGGATACTTATGTACAAACAGATGCTGGTAAACAGTGGCTTTATGATGCAATAGTCAGTAATCCTAATCCAAATAATCAAAATGTTCAATTATTCCGAGAATATCTAAGGTTTAAAGATATTAAGTCTCCTGAAGAATTTGTAGTAAAGTTTAATTGGTCAGATTTTAGTGGAAATAAAAATATCCCAACCTCCGGATTCTGGAATCAAATTAGACTACCAAATGGGGGTGCTAGATTACAACCACTTTCTACATTCTTACAACCAGGTCAAATGATCGGTATAAAAGAATCAATTCGCCAAGTATTAACTAAACAATAATTATAACAATATGGACAATCCACAAGACAATATCATCGCCCTATTAGGACTAGAAGATTTACCAATAGAGAACCGAGCTCAATTAGTAGACGAGTTAACCCAAATTTTAGAAGTAAGAGTTTTGAGTGCAGCCTATGACACTCTCACTGAAGAGCAAGCTCAGCATCTAGATAGCTTACTCAATGATAATAACCCAGAATTAGTAGGACAATACATACAAGAAAATGTCCCAACATTAAGTGATATCTTTGCTACCCAAGTTGAGAATTTGAAAGCCGAGTTAGTGCAACATAAAACAGAAATTACCGAAAAATTAACCCAAGAATTTGAACAGAAGTTTCAAGATATAGCTCCAGTAGAAGAGACTACAGATACCGCTATAGGAGACAATAACCCGACTGAACAGGTTTAATTAGTAACCGGAATAGAGTAAGTAGTAGCAGGAACAAGTTTTCTTGCTTGCTTATTTTGGAAAGTGTTAAGATAAGCGTATAAATATTTATGAACTTGCCCGTCAATAGATAATCTATCTTGAATTACAGGCACATAATTAATAGCCATTTTATTCAAAATAACTTGCATATCCTGTATGGTATTGAAAGCAGTTATAATAGAACTATAATTACAAGTACTAAAGAATATCCCCTTATTTTGGATAAGACTTTCATTATATAAACCTCTTGCAGCAAGTACCGGTACTCCTGTACCTAAAGCTAAAGATAGAGGATACTTATCCTCACTCTCTCTAGCAATTTCTACAAACATATTAGCATTTTGAATCAAAGACTTTTCAGTATCACCACTCAACTCACCAACAAAAATAATATTCTCACTTTTATATCTTTTCCTTAACTCAGGTACAACTTTCCCTAAAATAATCAAAGACTGTTGTAAATTATGATTGCAATAAGCCTTTATAAATACCTCCAGACTTCTAGAGTCACGATATTGAGAGACATTAACCAAAATATAATCTTGAGGATAAATAGATTTGATACTAGTATCTATTGTATCAACATTAGCCTCAATACTAGTCGGAATAATATATAATTTAGATTTGAAAGTAGGACTAAATAAACTTCTAAGAGCTGGATTAGCAATAACTAAACTGTCTGAAAACCTAGCAGAAATATAAGTAAGTAGTCTAAATTTTTGTCTATTCTTAGTAGTATTAATAAAAGTGTATTGCTGATAATCAAAGACTATTCTCACCTGAGGCATCTGTAAAGATATCCAAAAAGCAACCCATGCATATTCTAAAGACCTAATATGCACAATTTCTAAATTATGTATCTTTTTTAAAGCATTGACCGTAGCTCTAATAGTAGGTTTAGTAGCAATAATATGAATCCCTTTGTATTCAGAAGCCTGAGTGTAATTCGGCTCTGAGATTACATAAACAAAGTGTCCTCGTCTAGCCAAAGGCACAGCAATAGTCTCTAAATTATATTCATTTCGATCTCTAGTACTCTGATAGGGAAGGCCTCTGGTTCCGACAAATGCTATAGTCATAAATTGAATTATTCTTTTAGGTTCGGATTATAGCATAAAATAGCAGTTTTGTCAAAAGTTTATAGAGTGTGTGGACTGAGCTTTTGTCTCCCTTCGGAGGGAGTACCCGCAGGGGTAGGGAGGACTGCACTAAAAATTCCCCTCTTGAGGGGTGGCAGGTTTCACCTGGCGGGGTGGAGTTGTTTTATGTACTCCCTTGGGGGAGGTGTCACCGCAGGTGACGGAGGAGGACTGAGTTTGTCGAATCAGAATTCAAAATTCACCATTCACAATTCAAAATTCCTCCAACCCCTCCTCAAAAAGCCAAAAATGTGGTATAATATTATTATATAGTAAAATATATTATAAATGTCTAAATATAATAATTTTTCAAAAGAAGAGCTTCTCAAGATTATTGAAAAGCAGGAATCGGAGTTGAAGACTAAAAAATATGGTCTTGTTTGGGATCGTGAAAAAGAGCCTGAACAGGTTGTTTTGGATTGTGAAAATAATATTCCAATTTTACAGAGAGTGAAAGAAAAAGAAATCAAAACTAATGATAGTGATGATAATATTTTGATTGAAGGAGATAATTATCATGCTCTTACTTGTCTAAATTATACTCACAAAGGGAAAATTGATGTGATTTATATTGATCCTCCGTATAATACGGGAAATAAAGACTTTGTTTATAATGATAAATATATTGATAAAGAAGATGGTTATAGACATAGCAAGTGGCTCAATTTTATGGAAAAAAGATTAAGACTTGCTAAAAATTTACTCTCTGAAAATGGAGTTATTTTTATTAGCATTGATGACAATGAATTTGCTCAGTTGAAATTATTATGTGATAATATTTTTGGAGAGAAAAACTTTATAGGTTTATTGCCTAGATTAGTCAAAAAAGGGGGGAAATCAGGTGATAATATTGCAAAAAACAATGATTATTTATTGGTTTATTTTTTTTCACCAAGTTCACAGCTAAAATCTATAGAACATAATGATCCAGGATTTAAATATGAAGATGAGTATTCTAAAGAAAGAGGTCTATATAAGCTAAATCAAACATTAGATTATGATACATTAGGATATGTTAATTCTCTTGATTATGAAATAACTATAAATGGTGAAAGTTATTTTCCAGGTAGTTATACAAAAGATCAGCATATAAGAAGGAAAGAAGAAAATCCTAAAAATGGGCATAGGTGGAGATGGTCAAAAGATTTATTTAATTTTGGTTTTAAAAACGGTTTCATTGTAGTAAAACAGTATAAAGACAAGCCAAGTAGGATTTACACAAAAACCTATCAAAATGCAACTATTTCAAAAAATAATAATGGAGAATATTTTGTTGAAATTATACCAAGAACAAAAATTATTACCTCAATAGATTTTATTGACAATAAATTTTCAAATGATGGTGCTAAAAAAGAATTGCAAAATATTTTTGGAGACAATAAATTTGATTATCCTAAACCATCTTATTTAATTCAATATTTATTACAATTATCAACTGAAAAAAATTCTATTATTCTTGATTTTTTTGCAGGAAGTGGAACAACAGGGCAAGCAGTTTTGTCATTAAACAAAGAAGATAATGGAAATCGTAAATTTATTTTATGTACAAATAATGATTTAAACGGAGTAGGAAGTGATCTCGCAGAGAAAAATCTCAATGAAGACAGAGAAAAATTTGGAATTTGTCAAAGAGTTACTTATCCAAGACTTGAAAAAGTTATCAAAGGCTATAATAAAAATGGAAACGGTGAATGGATTGATGGATTAAATGGCAATCTTCAATACTTCAAAACTGATCTTATCCCAGTAGAGAGAATAGATAATATTAGTGATAAACAAAGAAATGAGCTTTCAGAAAGAGCGGGGCAGATGATAGCTATTAAAGAAAATACTTTTGAAGAGGTTGAGACTAACGAATGGTATCAAATTTTTGAAAATAAAGATAAAAGTAGAAAAACAGCGATTTATTTCCGTGAAGATATGGATGAGTTTGAAAGTTTACTTGAAAAAATAGGTAAAACCAAAACAGTTTTATATGTTTTTAGTTATTCAAGAATTGATAAAAAAATATTTAATTATATTGGGAAAAATGTTGTTTTGGAGGATGTTCCAGAGCCAATATTAGAAATTTATAAAGAAATAAATTTAACCTTAAAAGAAAGTGTACGAAAATATAATTTAAAAACTGAATTAGAAAGATCAAAAAAACATATAGAAGGAGAAAACAAAGAAGATGGAGCAAGAGTTTTGAGGGTATGTATTGAAAATCTAATCCATCAAATCTGTATTAAAAACTCAATTGAAATAGAGAATAGACAGGTATCATTTCTTAATGATGAACTTAAGAGGATAAACTGTTTTGATAAAATTGTATGGGAAAAAAATAAAACTTTCATTGCTATTGGTAATAATGCAAGTCATGGAGACTATTCGGGCTTTTCTTTAAAAGATTTAGTAGCTTTCTATGATCATTTAATTCAAATGATTTCTACTTTTAATATTAACCAATAATTATGTCTATTCACTTAAAAGATTTTCAAGAAGTAGCTATTAACCAATTAAGTATTACTTTTTTGGAACTTTGGAAAACAGGAAATTATAAGATCCCTCTTATTTTTAAGGCTCCGACTGGGGCTGGAAAAACTATTATGATGGCTGAGTTTTTGAGGTGCCTAGATGATAATTACCAGTTTCATGAGGATAAAGCTTATATATGGATTTCTTTTGGTGGGGATGATTCTTATAGTCAATCTAAAAATAAGCTCTATCATTACTACAATGAAGGTACTGATATGAATTTGAAAGATATTAATAATTTAAGTGAAGGTAAGTTATATAAAAATAATATTTTCTTTATTAATTGGTCAAAGATTAAGGGGAATGATAAAGAATCTAAAAAATTAAGAAAGCCAAATGAACATACAGAAGGTGAGTTTGGAGTTTTTGATGAATTTATACAGAAAACTAAAAAAGAAAGAGATCTTGTGTTGATAATTGATGAGGCTCATACAGAAACTAGCACTAATCTTGCTGAGGAGGTGATCAATCTTATTAACCCAAGAATTATCTTAAAGGTTACTGCAACCCCTAAGGATGAAATGGAAATTAAATCTTTGGCTTTTGATAAAAAAGCTGGTTTTGTGGAGGTGTTGGAGGCAGATGTTATTAATAGTGGTTTAATAAAAGAAAAGCTTATTATTCAAACGGAAGAGGAGATTAAAAGATTAGAAAATAAAAATTTTAGTGAAGATGAAATTATGCTTGAATTAGCTTTTAATAAAAGGCTTGAGCTTAAAAAATATTATGAGGAATTAGATTTGGATATTAACCCGCTTGTCTTGATCCAGCTTCCAAGTGATGAAAAAGAAAAAGAGGATGTTGCCACGAATAAAAAGGATATGGTTTTGTCTTATTTGAGACAAAAAGGTGTTAAAAATAATGAAATAGCTATTTGGTTGTCTAAAGAGAAGCAAAATCTTGAGCTGATAGAAAAGAATAATAATGAGGTTAATTTTATGCTCTTTAAGGTTGCTCCTGCGACTGGTTGGGATTGTCCTAGAGCGGATGTTTTGGTGATGTTTAGAGAAATTGGAACTCCTTCATTTCATACTCAAATTATTGGGAGGATAAAGAGAATGCCAGAAGGTCATCATTATCCAAAAGAGGAGTTGAATAAAGCTTATATTTATACTAATTATAATAAAAATCATATTAAGGATATAAAGGAAGTTGAAAATGGGAATAAGCCTCCAGTTCATTATACTAGTTTAAAGCCATCAATTATTCCAATTACCCTTGAGACGGTTTTTCATCATCGTACAGATTTTAATACACTTCAGCCAGAACATAAGTTTCAAAAAAACTTTAAAAATTCTTTAGATAAGTACTTTGGTATCAATATGAAATCTAATATTGATTTTGATTATAATAAAAATCTTGTAAAGAATAGGATTAAACTTGACCCAAAAAGTGTAGATAATAAAATAGTTGTTAATGCAGAAATTGAAAGCTATGATAATTTTGTACAAGAAATAAAGGATAAAAGTCAAAACTATGATTATCATTTTTCACAATTAGATATTGAAAGAAATTATAATTTACTTTGTTTTGAAGAATTAAAGAAACAAGATGTTGATGATGCTAAATATAATCCTTCTAGATCATGGAATCCTTTTAAAAAAGCCTTAAATGCTTGGTCTGAAACAAGACTGGGACTAGATAAAAATATTTGGTATAAAGTAATTGTTAATGAGCTTTTGAATCGTGATAGTGAATTACAAAAAGCTATTCATAAAGCACTTATTGAATTTAGAGTGATTTATAATATTGAAGTAAAAGAGAAGGCAGAAAAAGATATTTTTGATATATTCATCCCAGAAAAAGAGGTTAATTTTACAGATGATTTTGAAGAAATAGAGGTTTCAAAGAATGTCTATGAAAAATTTTATATTAGAAAGGATTATAAAGGGAAAGAGAATGAAACTAAATTTATTGAATTTTTAGAATCTCAGGATATTGATTGGTGGCATAAGCAAGGTGATAGTGGTAGAAATGCTTTTGCGGTTGAATATTATGATACTCAGGAAAAGAAAAATAGACTATTCTATTTGGATTTCATTGTAAAAAAGGGAGATATAGTTTATTTACTTGATACAAAATCTGGAAATACAGCTAAATCACAAGAAACAGCTGATAAAAATAAAGCTCTGCAAAGGTGGATTAAGAGTAAAAAAGAAGTCTATGAGTTTAATATTATTGGAGGTATTGTAGATTATAAACATCCTAGTTGGAGAATTAATACTAAAGAAAATTATGTATATGAAAATGAGAGTGATTGGGAAGGGTTAGGTTTTTAGTCTTCAATCATAAATTTTAGGCAACATATGATACTATAGTTTTATAACAGTTAAATTATTTATTAATATGAGCTATACAATTGAAGATTTATTGGGAGCAGAACAAAAAGCACATGAAATTGCTGATAAAATTAAAAAAGAATTCCCTAAAAAGAAAGAGTCTTCAACTTTGGATAAAATCAGAAAATGTTTTATTACTTATTTAGCTCAAATCAAAAATTGGATTGATAAAACAATTAAAAAAAATGAAACTCAATCAAATGATGAAAAATATAAATACAGCAATAAATCTAGCAATATGTATGCTATTTATGGAGGTTGGGGGACTGGTAAAACTAGATTATTGGAGGAGTTAGAAGTTTTAATCAAAAATGATTATGAAGTGTTTTGGTTTCGCCCTTGGGAGTATTTTGAAGAGTCTCAAAATATAGATAAAAAGCTATTATTTAAAATTTTAGATCAGGATAAAATTTGGAAATGGCTAAATTTAGGTGGGATTCTATTTGTAATTATGACTATTTTTACCATTGGAAATATGCAATGGTTTCAAGCTAATCTTTGGCAAAACTTTATTGCTTTAAATTTAAATGATTATTTTGTAGTAATTGGGGTTTTTGTAATAATTTTACTGATATTATATAAATTCAACATAATTCAATTTATATCTAATTTAGGAATAGGAAGTATAAGTTTTGATATAGCAAAACTTTATTCTAACCTCCGAGATTATACAGAATCTAGTGAAGAGATACAAAAAGAAATTTCAAGTAAGATCAAAAAACAAACCATAGTTTTTGTAGATGATATTGATAGATGTCGTAAAGAAACTGTGCTAGAAGTATTAGAGCATATTAAGCATTTTTATGCTTCTGATAAATTATTTTTTATATTTGCTATAGATAGAAAATCTCTAGCTACATATATTGCTGAGCATTATAACTATCAAACAAAAGGTGGAGAAATAGACTTTGATAGAGGGTATCAATATCTAGATAAATTATTCCCAGAATATTATAATCTTAGATATTTAGATGGTAGAGAACTATTTAATGAATACTTAAAGAAGCAAGAGATCTATAATGAATTAACTGATACAGATAGAGAAAATTATTATCTATTGATAGAATATTATGCTTCTTTTAACTGGAGAAAAGTAGGGGCTTTGATTGAGAAATTTGCTGAAATTTATAAGAAAATAGGCTATTCGAAAGTTGTTGAAGTTGACGATGGTAAGTTTATATATTTAGATCAAATCTTTAGATGGTGTCTGGTGCATGAGTTTTATCCTGAAGTTTTTGAGGAGAGGAATTGGAGGAAAGTGGTTGTTGAGAAATTTTATGGTACAGAAAATAGTACTGATAATTTATTTTGTAGAAATCCTTTATCTGATTGGCACAGAGATAAATATTTTCAAACTATTGAGGATAGTACAAAAGATAATATTCCATTCAATAAAACATTTTATTTGGAAAAATTATATAATTATAATGGAGAGTTTGAATTTATTCCGAAACAAAAAGTTGGCTTTTCTTTTAGCTTACCTAGTAATATTTCTGGTAGTCATATAAAAGTATGGATAGATAGTAATACTGCAGAAACTGTATTTAAAAAAAACATTCCTCTTGAATATGGATTGGAACTATCTCTAGATAGTGTAAGGGATATATTAAATGTATGTATAGATCTTATTATGGCTAAAGGATTTAGTCATAGTGATAAAATTGGGGTTGGTACAGTCAAAATAGCCAAAATGAAACCCTAAAAATAATAAATTTATCAAATCAAACTATATAAAACCATCTTACAATTCTTGATCTTGAAAATAAAAAATCCCCCGCAGTGGCGGGGGGGGAGGGAGAGATGTTGTTGTGTTGGGGTGATGGTGTCAGGTAGGTAGTAATCCGTCGAGATTGTGTGAATAGAAATCAATTTCTAGCTCAAATGGAGCCCAATCTTGAGGTTTGTCATCAATAGCCTCCCGAACCTCTTGCTCTGCATCGAGGTCATCAGCGACCTCCCATTTCTCCTGTTCTGCAGCACGGCATTCCGCTTCTGCATCGATGGGGCTGGGTGTGTGTGTGGTACCTGACCAGTGTGGGCGTACTGTGGATTGAAACATTTTTCTTAAAGAGATTTTCGTACAATATAATAGTACATTTTCCTAATTTTGTCAATAGCTAGTAACTAGTTTTATAAAATTCATCCACCCCCTCCTTTCAGGCACCCCCTCCTAAAAGGGGGACAGAATACAGTTCCACCCCGTCAGGCAAAGCCTGCCACCCCTCAAGAGGGGAATTAGCTCAGTCCTTACTCCGTCGTCGCAAATGGGATTTGCTCCTTGAAAACCCACGGTTTCCAACACTCGGTCTTTGACCTCGTTGCCTTCCTCCACGGGAAAAGTTCCTTTTTCCCGACCCTTTTCCCAAAAGCTAAAGCCTTTTTACGGGTACTCCCTCCAAAGGGAGACAGAATACGGATCATTCCGCCCCGCCCCTTTCAAGAGGGAAATTTTTATAATCATTACTCACTTACAAAATAGGTTTCTTTGTAGCCATTGGCGAAGCTTTTGGCGTCGCTGGAGTTTTTGCCTTCTATTTTGAGTTTGGTGATGGCTATATTACCATTGTTTGTTCCGATTATAATTCTATTTTGGGTGTTGTCAAATTGCCAATGTCCGGCTTGTAGCTTTGAGTGAGTGTTGATTGGCTCTAGCTCTATTTGCTCGAATATAACTTTTTTACCATTGTTGAGGTGGGTGTAGACTTGGGGCCAGATGATATAAGCTCGATATAGGTTGATTATATCTTGTGAGGTGTGTTTTTGCCAATTAATTTGTCCGTCTTGTTTTTGGACCATTGAGACTATGCTGGCTTGTGTGTCATCTTGTGTTTGTGGGCTGATATGTCCAGTTATGAACTTTGGTAAGGCTTCTGATAGAATTTTGTCACTGATGTCTATAATCTTTTGCTCTAATTCTATATAGGTGTCGGTGGGGGATATGTCTATATCTTCTTGTGATATTATTGGGCCGTGATCCATTAAGTGGTCTAATTGCATTAGGCTGACGGCGGTTTGCTTGTCTCCATTGCGTAGGCTGGCTTGAATGGGGGATGGTCCTCGGTATTGTGGTAATCTGGAGGGGTGTATATTCAGGACTTTATTGGGCATTATATCTAAGATTGTTTGTGGGATGATTTTACCATAAGCGATTACTAACCAGATGTCTGACTTGAGTCTGCTTAATAATTCTATTGTCTCTGGGTTGTTGAGCTTGTCTGGGCTAAATACTGGGATATTATGTGTATTGGCAAATTCTTTGAGTGGGCTTGGGGTTATGATTTTTTTCCTTCCTTGTGGTGTGTCAGGGGTGGTGATAATGGCTACAATCTCTGTCCAAGTTAAAAGGTTGTCGGCTATTGCTACTGCCAGAGAGGGGGTTCCCCAAAGTATAATTTTGGGTTTAGACATAAATTTTACCTGCTTCTTTTGGTTTGATTGGAAGTGCTTTGTCGGCAAATAGGATGCCGTCTAAATGGTCTATTTCATGTTGTATTATTCGGGCAAATATTCCTGTGGCTTCGCCTCCTATTGTCTCTCCTTTGAGATTGAGTCCAGTGAAGACTATACTAGTTGGCCTGACTACATCGGCAAAATATTCTGGTAAGGATAAGCAGCCTTCTTCCATCACTGATGTGTCGGTACTGACTGAGGTTAATACTGGGTTGATGACTATATAATGTTGGTCTAATTTACAGCTATCAAATCCTGTTTTTTCAAAATACTCTCCTGGAATATTGATTAATATCATTCTGACATTGTTTCCAACTTGAGGTGCAGCAAGTCCCATCCCATTGTTTGGATGTATGCTAGACTTCATATCCCGAGCTAATTTATGTATCTCTCGAGTTATGGCATCGATTGGTTTAGATGGTGTGCGAAGGATTGGGTTCTTTAACCCAGTTTCTATGTCCAGAATCATAGCTAAAAATATGTTAGTATATGTTATTATTATAGCATAAAATGCTGAAAATAGCAAGGTTTAGAAAGGGATTATAAATTATGAATTATGAATGGTAAATGATAAATTACATCCACCCTGTCCACTCCCTTATAAATACGACATGAACCAACCCCTCCAAAGGAGTACAGAATCCAGCCTAATTTTACCCCCCCCTCCTATTCTCAAAATTGTAATACTATGATATAATTAGTTTTAAATAATACCTATATATATTATGAAAGAATACGAAGCAGTTATTGGAATGGAGGTTCATGTTGAATCTAAAACAAAATCTAAAATGTTTTGTTCCTGTGTGAATGGATTAGGGCTTGAAGATAAGCCTAATATTCATATTTGCCCAATTTGTACTGGTCATCCTGGTACTTTGCCGGTGCCAAATCGCGAGGCTTTGGTTAAACTTGCTCGTTTTGGACAGGCTTTGAATTGTAATATTTCAGATTATACTTGGTTTGAGAGGAAAAGTTATTTTTATCCTGATTTACCGAAAGGTTATCAGATTACTCAGTATGAGCGTCCTCTATGTTATGATGGGGAGATTGAGATTATGACTTCTCAAGGTGTGAAGCATATTCGTATTACTAGAATTCATATGGAGGAGGATACTGGTAAACTATCCCATATCAATGGTAAGACTGTGGTTGATTATAA
>Ga0105105_10000222_pt1 | contig 26438 bp, 18 predicted proteins | sample PPLLaktember2015_4_FD_79108 | JGI IMG/M metagenome (GOLD analysis project Ga0105105, IMG submission 79108) | Freshwater sediment microbial communities from Prairie Pothole Lake near Jamestown, North Dakota, USA - PPLs Lake P8 Core (1) Depth... | ecosystem: Environmental > Aquatic > Freshwater >...
GCGCCACCCGCGCCTGGTAGGCGGGCAGCTGGTGGACGTGGTCGTAGATGATGAAGCCGGTCATCGCGATGCGCTTGCTGACCATGAGCTGCAGGCCCTTGACGCCCGGGTCGCTCGTCGCGTTGTAGGCCGAGATCATGCCGCACAGCGGGAAGCGCGCGCCGACGTTGGCATGGCGCAGGGCCGCCTCGAGCGTGGCGCCGCCGACGTTGTCGAAGTAGACGTCGATGCCGCGCGGGCAGTGCTCGCGCAGGGCCTCGTCGAGGTCGCGCGCCTTGTAGTCGAAGGCGGCGTCGAAGCCGCAGCGCTCGAGCACGAAGGCCACCTTGTCGGGGCCGCCCGCGGAGCCGACGACGCGGGCGCCCGCGCGGCGGGCGAACTGTCCGGCGAGCTGGCCGACCGCGCCCGCGGCGGAGGAGACGTAGACGGTGTCGCCCGGGCGCGGCCGGCCCAGCGCCATCGCCCCGATCCAGGCGGTCAGCCCGGGCATGCCGAGGGCCGAGATCGCGAGGCTCGGACGGCCGAGCGTGGGGTCGATCCGGGTGAGGCCTTCGCCGCGCGGCACCACGGTGCGCAGCGCCCAGTCCAGGAAGCCCCAGACGAACTCGCCTTCGGCGAAGCGGGCATTGCGAGAGGCCCGCACGCGCCCGACGACGCGCGAGACGATCGGCGCACCGATCGCGAAGCCCGGGGCGTAGGACGGGCCCTCGTTCATCCGGCCGCGCAGGTAGGGATCGAGCGACAGCCAGATGGCCTCGACGACGACGTCCTCGGGGCCGCACGCGGGCTCGGGGCACGGCTCGATCCGAAAGCAGGATTCGTCGACCCAGCCGACGGGGCGACGGGCGAGGAGGATGCGGGTGTTGGTCATCGTCGTGCTCGCCTCGCCCGGATCAGGCCGCCATCCAGCCGCCGTCGACCATCAGCGTCGCGCCGGTGACGAAGCTCGCCTCGGCGCTCGCCAGGAACAGCACCGCGCGGGCGACGTCCATCGGACGGCCGAGGCGGGGCCACGGGGTGCGTCGTTCGGCACGCGCCATCACCGCGGGGTCGATCGCGCGGCCGCCCGCACCCGTCTGGATCTTGCCGGGAGCGACCGCGTTGCAGACGATGCCCTGCGGCGCGTAGTCGGTCGCGACCTGCCGCGTCAGGTAGTCGACGCCGGCCTTCGAGGTGCCGTAGGCGAGGTCGCCCGGCGCGCAGATCATCCCGTGCTGGGACGACAGGTTCACGATCCGGCCGCGCACCTCGTCGACAGGCGCCTGGCTCAGCATCTGGCGGACCGCGGCCCGGCAGCAGCGGTAGACGCCGCCGAGGTTCACGTCGAGCACGCGCTGCCAGTCGGCCTCGTCGAGTTCGAGCAGCGGTCGGGCGTGGCGGATGCACGCGTTGTTGACGATCACGTCGAGCCGGCCGAAGCGCGCGACCGTGCCGGCGACCAGCGCGTCGACCTGGGCCGTGTCGGCGACGTCGGTCCGTACGAACCGCGCGTCGTGGCCGTCGGCCGCGATCAGCTCGGCGGTGGGCAGACCGCCTTCGATCACCTCGGTGGTGACGTCGGCGATCACCACGTGCGCGCCGTGCGCGGCGAGCAGCCGCGCGGTCGCGCGGCCGATGCCCGATGCGGCGCCGGTGACGATGCAGACCCGGCCGACCATGCGACGCGCCTCGGGGGCGGGCGCGTCGAACGCGGGGGCGTGCTGCGGTGTCTCGTCAGTCATGGGTCGCTGTTGGTCCTGTTGTCGGTCCTGTTGACGGTCCGGGAACGGGGGCGGGCGCGGATGCGTCCGCAGGGGTCGGGACAGAGTCCCTGCGGCGCCAGTCCAGGAAGTCCTGCATCGCCGTCTGCAGCGTGAAGCCCGGCGCGAAGCCGGTGTCCGTGCGCAGCCGGGACACGTCCATCGAGGCGCGGTCGTAGCGTGCGTACAGCTCGACGTTCGCCGCCCGCGCGGGCTCCGCGTCGTCGAGCAGGCGCCAGGCGAGCCCGGGCCGCAATGCGGCGAGGCTGCGGCAGAACTCGTCCAGCGAGAACTCGCGGCCGGTGGCGACGTTGTACACCGTGTGCGGCAGCCGGCGCCGATCGAGCAGCGCGACGAGTCCCGCGGCGCAGTCGCGCACGTAGAGCCAGTCGCGTCGGCTCGGACGCGGCAGGACCACCGGCTCGCCGCGCTCCGCCAGCCGCAGGATCTGCAGCGGCGCGCTCGGCGTGTCGCGCACGCCGGTGTCGCGTTCCCAGGGGCCGAAGCAGGTGCCCAGCCGTGCGACCGTCAGGTCGAGCCCGTGCAGCGACGCCATGCGCAGCGCCACCGCCTCGCCCGCCTGCTTGGTGATGCCGTACAGGCCTTCGGGGCGCAGCGGCGTGGTGTCCTCGCGCAGCAGGTCCGCGCCGTCGCCGCTCGCGCCGTAGGCGGCGCCCGAGCTCGCGTGCACCACCCGCTCGACGCCGCAGGCCAGGCCCGCCGACAGGGCGGCGACCACGCCGCCCACGTTCACCTCGAGGATCGTCGCCGGCATCGCGCGTTCGCGCGCCGCGTCCGCGGTGACCGCGGCGAGCGTGACCAGGCGTCGCGGGGCATGGCGCTGCATCGCCGCGCGCAGCGCCGTCTCGTCGCGGACGTCGCCGGTCTCGGCGGCGAACGTGCCGGGCAGGGCGGCGAACGCGCGCAGCGCGGCCGGCGGTGGCGGCGTGAGATCGAAACCGATGACCGGGTCGCCGCGGGCGAGCAGGTGCTCGACGAGCGCGAGGCCGACGAAGCCGCTGGCTCCGGTGACGAGGGTCGGGGCGGTCATGCGGGTCGGCGCTGACGGTGGGGCTGGAAGCGGGCTGGACGCGGCCGTTCGCGAGAGGTCATGGCGGATCGTGACCGCGGATGCGGGAAAGCGCAAAGCGGCACCGGCCGAAACCGACCGGCAGGGCCGACGGGTGTCGCGGGAGCGGTGCGCCCTGTCGGGCCGGGGAAGGGCCGCGATAGGGCTTCGGAGCAGAACGAGCCCCCAGAAGCACACTGCCCGCCGACCGGATGGCTCCGATGGGCGGGCAGTGCTTGAAGCGTGGTGGCGAATCAGGGACTCGAACCCCGGACCTGCGGATTATGATTCCGTCGCTCTAACCAACTGAGCTAATTCGCCGAAGGGGGCGGAGTTTAACCCAGCCCTCGCGGAGTCGTCAAAGCGGGGCCGCCGAGGGCCCCGGCTTCAGCCGGCCGCGGCGGCGAACGCCACGGTGATCAGCGTCCCGGGCGGCCGCGCGCCCGGCCGGGCATCGTCGATCTCGATCGTCGCGCCGTGCTGGTCGGCGATCTCCCGCACGATCGGCAGACCCAGGCCGCTGCCGTCCACGCCAGTGCCCAGCACCCGGTAGAAGCGCTCGAAGACCAGCTCGCGCTCGGCTTCCGGGATGCCGGGGCCGCTGTCCTCGACCTCCAGGAACACGCGGTCGCCATCCGCGACGACGCGCACGGTGACGGTGCCCTCGCGCGGCGTGTAGCGCAGCGCGTTGTCGACGAGGTTGTTGAGCAGCTCGCGCAGCAGGATCGGGTGACCGACGACGCGGTCGGAGGCGGGGGGCGTGCCGCGGTCGCCGTCTCCCACCTCCAGCCCGAGGTCGATGCCGCGCTCGAGCGCTGCCGGCACCCAGTCGGTGACGACCTCGCGCGCGAAGGCGGCGAGGTCGAGCGGCGCCAGCGTGGCGGCCTCGCGCAGGTTCTCGGTCCGGGCGAGCGACAGCAGCTGGCTCACCAGGTGCGCGGCCCGCTGCGAGCCGCGGGCGATCTGCTCGAGGGTACGGCGCAGCTCGGCCGGGTCGCGCTCGCGCAGCGCGAGCTCGCTCTGGGTGCTGAGTCCGGCGAGAGGGGTCTTCATCTGATGCGCGGCATCGGCGATGAAGCGCTTCTGCACGCCGATCGTGGTCTGCAGACGCTCGAGCAGGTCGTTGAACGCGTCGACCAGCGGGGCGATCTCCTCGGGCGCGCCGCGCGGGTCGATCGGCGACAGGTCGTCGGGCTCGCGGTCGCGGATGCGCCGCTGCAGCGACTTCAGCGGCGCCAGGCCGCGCGACAGGCCGAACCAGACGAGCAGCACCGCGACCGGCAGGATCATGAACTGCGGAAAGATCACGCCCTTGATGATCTCGTTGGCCAGCCGGGTCCGCTTGTCGAGGGTCTCGGCCACCTGCACCAGCACCTGCTCGATCTCCTGCCCGTCGGTCACGTCGATGTACAGGTAGCCGATCCGCACCTGGTCGCCGCGGTAGCCGGCGGTCCGAAGCTTGACCTTGCCCGGGACGGGGAAGTCGTAGAGGCCCGGACGGGGCAGGTCGGCTTCTCCGGCGAGCAGCTGGCCGCGCGCACCGATCACCTGGAAATAGACGACGTCCTCCTCGTCGGCGGCGAGGAAGTCGCGCGCGGCGCGCGGCAGCAGCACGACGATGCGGTCGGACGCGATGCGGACCTGCTGGGCCAGCGCCTCGGTGCGGTCGTCGAGGGCGCGGTCGAAGGGCGCGTCGGCGAGCGAGCGGGCGATGAGGAAGGTGACGGCGACCGACAGCGGCCAGAGCAGCAGCAGCGGCGCGAACATCCAGTCGAGGATCTCGCCGAACAGCGAACGCTGCTCGAGCGCGTCGGCGTCGGCGCGCCGGATGCGACGGCGCCGCCAGCCGCCTGCCCAGATGCGCCCTCCGGTGCTGCGGCCGGCGGCGGTGGCGGTGCCGTCGGCGGCGGCACCGGCGACGGCGGGCGCCGGCTGCTGCGGGTCGGCGGGAGGCACCGGCTCGCGGACGCGGCGCCGCGCGGGGGCCGCTTCGGTCGCGTCGTCGTCGTCGTCGCCGAAGATCGGGGCGTACGGACGTTCGTTGGTGTCGAGCAGGTCGCGCAGGTTGCCGCGCCCGGGGTGTACCAGTGCCCACAGTCCGCGCGAGGCGGGTCGACGCGGTGTCCGGCGGCGGTCGACGGTGTGCTCGACCGCGGGCCGTGTCGTCGCCGGCGGGATGCTCAGGGCTTCGCGACGCCTTCCGGCGGCCGCTCCAGGCAGTATCCGAGGCCGCGCACCGTGGCGATCCGGATTCCGGCGCCCTCGAGCTTCTTGCGAAGCCGGTGCATGTAGACCTCGATCGCGTTGTGGCTGACCTCGTCGCCCCACTCGCAGAGGTGGTCGACGATCTGCTCCTTGCTGACCAGTCGTCCGACCCGCGACAGCAGCACTTCGAGCAGGCCGGTCTCGCGCGCCGACAGCTCGAGCGCGGCACCGTGCAGCGTGGCGGTGCGACCGCTCTGATCGAAGGTCAGGTCGCCGAGCCGCACGAGGTTCGAGCCCGCGCCGTTGGCGCGCCGGACCAGGGCCCGCACCCGTGCCTCGAGTTCGGACAGCGCGAACGGCTTGGCCATGAAGTCGTCGGCGCCCAGGTCCAGGCCGCGCACCCGCTGCTCGACCGAGTCGGCGGCGGTGAGGATCAGCACCGGCACGCTCGCCTCGCGCGCCCGCAGCCGCTTGAGGACGTCCATGCCGGCGAGCTTGGGCAGGCCGAGGTCCAGGATCAGCAGGTCGTAGGGCTGGGCGGTCAGGGCGGCATCGGCCTCGCTGCCGGTGCCGACCCAGTCGACCGCATAGCCCCCCTTGCGCAGCGAACGGCACAGGCCGTCCGCGAGCACGGAATCGTCTTCGGCGAGCAGCACCCTCATCGGCGTGTCGACCTTGGCCCGGGAGTGTTCAGTGTAAGCCCGGTGTCAGGAAACGCGGTACTGGTTGATCGCGTCGCGGGTGTCCGCGGCAGCCCGCCGGGCGGCCTGGGCGAAGTCCTCGCCGCCACCGGCATAGAGGATCGCCCGCGACGAGTTGATCATCATCCCGGCGCCGGCGGCGTCCCGCCCGGCGGCGACGGTGGCGGCGACGTCGCCGCCCTGGGCCCCGATGCCGGGGACCAGCAGCGGCAGGCCGGGGGCCAGCGCCCGCACCCGAGCGAGTTCGGCGGGCACGGTCGCACCGACCACCAGGCCGAGTTCGCCCCCGGTGTTCCAGGCGCCGGCGGCCAGGCGCGCCACGCGCTCGTAGAGGCGCTCCCCGCCGACGTCCAGCGACTGCAGGTCGGCGCCGCCCGGATTCGAGGTGCGGCACAGCAGGATCACGCCGCGGCCGGCGTGCGCCAGCCAGGGCTCGATCGAGTCGAAGCCCATGTACGGGTTCACCGTGACCGCGTCGGCCCGGTAGCGCTCGAAGGCCTCGCGGGCGTACTGCTCCGCGGTCGAGCCGATGTCGCCGCGCTTGGCGTCGAGCACGACCGGCACGCCGGGGTGGCGGTCGTGGATGTGCGCGATCAGCGCCTCGAGCTGGTCCTCGGCACGCTGCGCGGCGAAGTAGGCGATCTGCGGCTTGAACGCGCAGACGAGGTCGGCCGTGGCGTCGACGATCTCGGTGCAGAAGCGCAGGATCGCGTCGGGGTGCCGGACGAGGTGCGGCGGGATGCGCGCGGGGTCGGGATCGAGGCCGACGCACAGCAGCGAATCGGAACGGGCCCAGGCCTCCCTGAGCGACACTGTGAACGAGGCTGTCATCGCGGCCGGATTCTACCCGCCCGACCCCGGCCGCAGCGCCGCGGTGCAGCGTGACCGCGCCGCCTGATCCTCGGCTCGCCGCCGGAACCCGCCGACCCCTCGCTCCATGCCCGTCGCCCTGTCCCGCAAGGATCTGCTGCTGCTCGTCGTACTCACGGTGCTCTGGGGGGTGAACTGGCCGGTGATGAAGGCGGGCGTGCGCGACTTCGCCCCGATCACCTTCCGCGTGCTGTGCATGGCGGGCGGCGTGGTCCTGCTGGCCCTCGTGGCGAGAGCCCAGGGCCATTCGCTCAGGGTCCGCCGCGAGCACTGGCCCGAGCTCGTGCTGCTGGGGCTGACCAACGTGGTGATCTGGTACGTGCTGGCCATCTGGGGGGTCAAGCTGCTGTCCTCCGGGCGGGCGGCGATCCTCGGCTACACGATGCCGGTCTGGACGGCGCTGTTCGGCTGGCTGCTGTATCGGGACCGACTCGACGCCCGGATGGGGCTCGGCGTGCTCGCCGCGTTCGGCGCGGTCGCGCTGCTGCTGGGCAGCGAGCTCGCGACGCTGACCGGGCGGCCGCTGGGCACGCTGTTCATGCTGGGCGCGGCGGCCGCCTGGGGCCTGGGCACGCAGCTGATGCGCCGGCGCAGGCTGACCGAGCCGGTGGTCGTGCTGACCTTCTGGATGCTGCTGATGGCGCTGGTCACGTCCGGCGCGATCGCCTGGCTGACCGAGCGCCAGATGTGGGTGCGCTGGCCGGACACGGTCGAGTGGTGGGCGATCGTCTACAACGTGTTCATGGTGTTCGGCGTCTCCCAGCTCCTGTGGTTCCGCCTGGCGACGATCCTGCCCCCGGTGGCCAGCAGCCTGTCGGTGATGCTGATCCCGGTGGTCGGGCTGTTCTCGGGGATGGCGCTGCTCGGCGAACGGCCGACCTGGCACGACTGGCTCGCACTCGCGTGCGTGCTGGTGGCCATCGCGAGCGTGCTGCTCCCGGCGAGGCGGCCCGCGGCCTGAGCGGCTCCGAAAAAGATGGCCGCCGACGGGAACCCCCTCCCGGCGACGGCCCAAGCGGCTGCAGACACCCGCAGCCGGATCCGGCGTCGGTCGGTTCGCACCGTCCGACGCCGCCGACACTCAGAGCCCCACGACCCCCCCGCCATTCTTCGTGATCGCCAGGGTCGCCGATCGCGGCCGCGACAGGCCGCCGTCCGGCCAGTGGCTGGTGTACGCGGACGGCGTCCCGATCGCCGAGTTCGGCGTGTCCTCGCCCGGGTGCTGGATGTTGATGAACAGCGTCTGTCCGTCGGGCGTCTCCGCCAGGCCCGTGATCTCGCAGTCCTTCGGACCGACCAGGAAGCGGCGCAGCTTCGCCGTGCCGGGTGCCGCGCCGACGCGGGTGGTGACCTGCTTGGTGGCGCCGGTCGCGTCGGTGTTGGTCACCGTCTTCGTCGTGCCGTCGCCGACGGTGCCCGGCAGGGCCGCGAGCAGCATGCAGTTGGTCACGTCGGTGTAGGCACCATCGTCGGTCTGGATCCAGCACACGCCCTTGTTGCTGAACCACAGGCCGTCGGGGCTCGAGAAGTCGTTCTCGGCGGTCAGGCCGGACAGGTTCACGTTGGCGGCGTTCGCCGTCGCCCGCGCGCCGAACAGGAAGATGTCCCAGGCGAACGTGGTCGCGGAGGTGTCGCCGTTCGGCTCCAGCCAGCGAACGATGTGGCCGTTCGGGTTGCCGAACTGGTTGGTCGAGGTGCCCTTGACGTCGTTGTAGTGGCGCGGGTTCGCCGCGTCGGTCGAGGCCAGCGTGCGGCTGGACGCGTTGCTGTTGGTCAGCGTCATGTAGACCGCGCCGGTGACCGGATCGACGGCGCCCCACTCCGGACGGTCCATCTTCGTCGCGCCGACCGCGTCGGCGGCGATCCGGGCGTTGATCAGCACGTCGGCCTGGTCGCTGAACGAGTAGTTCGTGTTGGCGGCGGTGAGCGGGCCGGTGCCGAACTTCAGCTCCAGCCAGGTGCCGGTGCCGTCGGCGTTGAAGCGGGCGACGTAGAGCTTGCCGTCGTCCATGTACTTGTCGCCGGCCGCGATGCCGCCGTTGGCGTCGGCCGCATCCCAGTTGCGCGCCGAGACGAACTTGTAGATGTACTCGTTGCGCGAGTCGCAGCCCATGTAGAACACGACCGGCTTGCCGACCACGGCCTTGGCGGGCCAGGCGCCTTCGTGGGCGAAGCGGCCGAGGGCGGTGCGCTTCTTGACCGGCGAGGTGGGGGCGTACGGGTCGATCTCGACGATCCAGCCGTAGGTGTGCGGCGCGAACCGGTAGTCGCCGGCGGGCGTGCCGGCACGCACCTCGGCGTTCCAGCGGCCGTACAGGTCGTCACCGGTGTCCGGGGTGACCGTGGCCCACAGCTCTCGGCCCGTGCCCGCGACGCCGTAGCGCGCGTTCTGGGCCTTTTCCTTCGCGTTGCGCTTGGGGTCGTCGACCGCGGCGATCCGGCGGAAGTAGCCCGCCCAGTTCTCCTCGGCGGTCAGGTAGGTGCCCCACGGGGTGTAGCCGTTGCCGCAGTTGTTGAGCGTGCCGCGCGTGCGCGAGCCGTCGGGCGAGTACTTCGTCGCCATCAGCGCCGTGCGTCCCGCCGGGCCGGCGAGCACGATGTCGGTCAGCGTGTGGATGCGGCGGTTGAACGACGAGTTCTGCACGTAGGACCAGGTGCCGTTGGCGGCGCGGCGGACCTCGACGACCGCGACGCCGTGCACGTAGTACTCGCGCAGCACTTCCTCGGCCGACGTGCGCACCGCGGCATTGCCCGTGCCGGTGATGGTCTGGCCGGCCGGGTGCAGGAACGCCGGCGTGATGGCCTCGTGGTTGATCACGAGCAGCCCGCGGTCGGACGCGGTGGTGCTGCGCTGGCCGTTCGCGTCCAGCGGGAAGAAGTGCATGCCGTCGTGATGATCGCCGGCACGGGTCGCGAAGCTCGCGGCCGGGTCGGTGCCGTCGTTCTTGTACGCGGTGGTCGCGGCGGTCATCGGATCGCCGAGCCTGAAGATCGGCGTCGCGGTATAGCCCGCGGTCACGCTCACCGAGTCGGCGACCGACTTGGCGACCGGCGTGAAGCCGAGGGCGCTCGGGCGGGCCAGCGCGGCGGGAGCGGTCTGGGTGGTGCCGGCCACCGCGGTGGGCGCGGGCGAATCGTCGCTGCCGCAGCCGGCCAGCAGGCCGGTGGCGCCGCCGAGGAAGGACATCGCGGACAGCCCCAGGCTGCCGCGCAGCAGTCCGCGACGCCCGGCATCCTCGATCCGAGCGTCGACGAGATCGTTCAGGTGAGGGCCGTTCGAGGGGTTCGTGACAGCGTCGTCGTGAATCGTCATGCGAAGTCTCCGGTGTGGGAACGCCGGAGTCTGGGAGGCGAGCGTGACAGCGCGGTGAACGTCGGATGACACGGGTGTGACGGCGGTCGACCGTACGGCGCCGCCCTGCGGCCACCGGCCGGGCCGCCGCCGTACCGGGCCAGCATCCGGCGGCTGTACCGGCGCGGGGGCTGCGATCCGTGAGGGCCTGCCGTACCATCGACGTTCGCGCCGTCACGAGCGGCGACGAACGCCCGCGGCGGTCCGAAGGTCCGCCGCGGGGCACCGAGACACGATCTGCGGAACCAGGAGACGCGCGATGAACGCCCCGCTCGACCCCGTGCTGCACGCCCACCTCGACCGCGCGCTGCGCGAGGTCACCCTCGACGACAAGTACGCGCTCGAGCGCGGCCGGGCCTTCATGTCCGGCACCCAGGCGCTGGTCCGCCTGCCGATGCTGCAGCGCGAGCGCGACCGACGCGACGGGCTGAACACCGCCGGCTTCATCTCCGGCTACCGGGGGTCGCCGCTCGGCGGCGTCGACCAGGCGCTGTGGAAGGCGCGCGATCACCTGAAGAGGCACCGGATCGTCTTCCAGCCTGGGCTCAACGAGGAACTCGCCGCCACCGCCGTCTGGGGCACCCAGCAGGTGACGATGACGCCCGGTGCGAACGTCGACGGCGTGTTCTCCATGTGGTACGGCAAGGGGCCGGGCGTGGACCGCTCGGGCGACGTGTTCAAGCACGCCAACGCGGCCGGCACCTCGCGGCACGGTGGCGTGCTGGTGCTCGCCGGCGACGACCACGGCGCCAAGAGTTCGACGCTGCCGCACCAGTCCGACCACGTCTTCAAGGCCTGCGGGCTGCCGGTGTTCTACCCCTCCACGGTGCAGGAGTACCTCGACCTCGGGCTGCACGGCTGGGCGATGTCGCGCTGGTCGGGCCTGTGGGTCGCGATGAAGACCGTGACCGAGGTGGTCGAGGCGTCGGCCTCGGTCGAGGTCGACCCCGACCGCGTGCGGATCGTGATCCCCGACGAGTTCGCCTATCCGCACGAGGACCCGTTCGGCCTGAACATCCGCTGGCCCGACACGCCGCTGGCGCAGGAGGCGCGGCTCTTCAACTACAAGTGGTACGCCGCGCTCGCCTACGTGCGCGCCAACCGCCTGAACCACACGGTGATCGACTCGCCGCACGCGTGGTTCGGCATCGTCACCGCGGGCAAGGCCCATCTCGACACGATGCAGGCCCTCGACGAGCTCGGGCTCGATGCCGAGGCCTGCGCGCGGCTCGGCATCCGGGTCTTCAAGTGCGGCGTGGTGTGGCCGCTCGAGGCCGCGACCGTGCGCGAGTTCGCCACCGGTCTCGACGAGATCCTGGTCGTCGAGGAGAAGCGCCAGGTGCTCGAGTACGCGATCAAGGAGGAGCTCTACAACTGGCGCGACGACGTGCGTCCGCGCGTCTACGGCAAGTTCGACGAGAAGGACGGCCGCGGCGGCGAATGGGCGATGCCGCAGGGCCAGTGGCTGCTGCCCGGGCTGGGCGAGCTGTCGCCCGCGATCATCGCCAAGGCGATCGCCGCGCGGCTGCTGAACCCGGGCCAGTTCGCGCCCAAGCTGGGCGGCGCGCTGCCGGACGGATCGAGCGGGCTGCCGCAGGACATCCGCGCGCGCATCGAGTCGCGGATCGCGATCATCGAGGCCAAGGAGCGTGCGCTCGCCGAGCCGCACGTCACCGCGGTGCGCACGCCGACCTTCTGCTCGGGCTGCCCGCACAACACCTCCACGCGCGTGCCCGAGGGCTCGCGCGCGGTGGCCGGGATCGGCTGCCACTACATGGCGATCTGGATGCCCGAGCGGCGCACCGAGACCTTCACGCAGATGGGCGGGGAGGGCGTGCCCTGGATCGGGCAGGCGCCGTTCACCGACGAGACGCACATCTTCGCGAACCTCGGCGACGGCACGTACTTCCATTCGGGTCTGCTCGCGGTCCGCGCCTCGATCGCCGCGAAGGTGAACATCACCTACAAGATCCTGTTCAACGACGCGGTCGCGATGACCGGCGGCCAGCCGCACGACGGCGTGCTCACCGTGCCGCAGATCGTCGCGCAGGTGCGGGCCGAGGGCGCGGTGCAGGTCGCCGTCGTCACCGACGAGCCGGAGAAGTACGACACGGTGAAGGGGCGGGCCCCGTTCGACGGCGTCGAGATCCACCATCGCGACGAGCTCGACGCCGTGCAGCGCCGGCTGCGCGAGGTGCCGGGCTGCACGGTGCTCGTCTACGACCAGACCTGCGCGAGCGAGAAGCGCCGGCGCCGCAAGAAGATCGTCGACGGCAAGCCGGGCTTCCCCGATCCGGCCAAGCGGGTCGTGATCAACGAGGCGGTCTGCGAAGGCTGCGGCGACTGCAGCGTGCAGTCGGCCTGCGTGTCGGTCGAGCCTGTCGAGACCGAGTTCGGCCGCAAGCGGCGCATCAACCAGTCCTCGTGCAACAAGGACTATTCCTGCGTGAAGGGCTTCTGCCCGAGCTTCGTCACCGTCGAGGGCGGCAGCCTGCGGGCCGGGCGCAAGCCGGCGACCTCGGGTGCGGGCGCGGCCGCCCACTCCCTGGCCGACGCCCTGCCCGAATCGCTGCGCGAGCTGCCCGAGCCGGCGCGGTTCGTCGCCATCGGCGAGTCCGGCAACCGGACCTACGGGGTGCTCGTCACCGGCGTGGGCGGCACCGGCGTCGTCACGATCGGGCAGCTGATCGGCATGGCCGCGCACCTCGAGGGCAAGGGCATCTCGGTGCTCGACATGGCGGGGCTGGCGCAGAAGGGGGGCGCGGTGTTCTCCCACGTCCAGATCGCGACGCGGCCCGACGAGCTCCATTCCACGCGGATCGCCACCGGCGAGGCGGACCTGGTGATCGGCTGCGACCTGGTGGTCGCGGCGGGCAACGAGGCGCTCGCCAAGATGCGCACGCGGGTGACCCGCGCGGTGATCAACGCCAACGTCGCGCCGACCTCCGATTTCCTGCGCGACCCCGACTGGTCGCTGCCGGCGGAGGCGCTGCGGCGCAACGTGCTCGAGGCCGCCGGCGAAGAGGATGTCGAGTTCGTCGATGCCAACGACGTCGCGACCGCGCTGCTCGGCGACAGCCTCTACACGAACCCGCTGCTGCTCGGCTACGCCTGGCAGAAGGGCTGGCTGCCGCTCACCCGGGCCGCGATCGAACGTGCGATCGAGCTCAACGGCGTGTCGGTGGCCCGCAACCTCGACGCCTTCCTGTGGGGGCGGCGCTTCGCCCACGATCCGCAGGCCGTGAGGCGCCTCGCGCAGCCGCCGTCGAGCGCGAAGGTCATCGAGCTGCGGCGCCCGGTCGGTCGTGTGCGGTCGGAATCCGATCTCGACGAACTGATCGCCCGGCGGGTCGCGCTGCTGACCGCATGGGGCGACGCGGCGTACGCGGAGCGCTTCCGCGCGCGCATCGAGCGGGTGCGCCGCGTCGAGGGCGATCGCGTCGGCACGGCGGGCGCCTGGCGGCTGACCGAGGCGGTCGCGCGCGGCCTCTCGAAGCTGATGGCCTACAAGGACGAGTACGAGGTCGCGCGCCTGCATGCCGATCCGGCGTTCGTCGCATCGATCCGCGAGCAGTTCGAGGGCGACTGGCAGATCCGGTTCCACATGGCGCCGCCGATCCTCCCGAAGGTCGATCCGACCACCGGCATGCCGCTCAAGCGCGAGTTCGGCCCGTGGATGCTGCCCGCGCTGCGCGTGCTCTCGAAGCTCAAGGTCCTGCGGGGCACCGTGCTCGATCCGTTCGGACGGACGGCCGAGCGTCGCACCGAGCGGGCGCTGATCGGCGAGTACGAGGCGCTCGTCGACGAGCTCCTCACCGGACTCGACGCGTCCAACCATGCGCAGGCGGTGGCGCTCGCGAAGCTGCCCGAGCAGATCCGCGGCTACGGTCACGTGAAGGAGCGGCACCTCGAGCGGGTGCGCGCCGAATGGAACGAGCGGCTGGCGGCCTGGCGCGGGCACGGCGACCGGCCGGCGCGGGCGCCGATCCCGATCCGGGCCGTGTAGGCGCGACACTGGCGCGGTTTTTCGGGACAATCGCGCTCCCGGTCGCGGACGGCCGGGCGTGCGGCCGGCTCCGGTGGATGGGGGTGTCGTGCGACGCGACCCCCAGCCACCCGGAGACCCCGCCTTGAACCTGCTGTCCGCCACCGAAGCCGCAGCCCTCGTGCGCAGCGGCGCGACCGTCGCGAGCGCCGGCTTCGTCGGCTGCGGCCACGCCGAGGCGGTGACCGCGGCCCTCGAGCGCCGCTTCCTCGCCGAGGGCGCGCCGGCCGACCTGACGCTGGTGTACTCGGCCGGGCAGGGCGACCGCGGTCACCGGGGCGTGAACCACTTCGGGCACGCCGGCATGACCGCGTGCATCGTCGGCGGCCACTGGCGCTCGGCCCCGAAGCTGTCGGCGCTGGCGCTCGAGGAGCGCTGCGCGGCCTACAACCTGCCGCAGGGCGTGATCACGCAGCTCTACCGCGCGATCGCGGGCGGCAAGCCCGGCGTGATCACCAAGATCGGCCTGCACACCTTCGTGGATCCGCGGCTCGACGGCGGCGCGATCAACGACGTCGGCCGCGAGGCGGCGCGCATCGGCGCGCGCCGCTACGTCGAGTCGCTCGAACTGCGCGGCGAGCGCTGGCTGCTCTACCCGTCGTTCCCGATCGACGTCGCGCTGATCCGCGGCACCTCGGTCGATGCGCGCGGCAACCTCGCGACCGAGAACGAGGCCTTCCACCACGAGCTGCTCGCGATCGCGCAGGCCGCGCGCAACAGTGGCGGCATCGTGATCGCGCAGGCACGGCGCATCGTCGAGCGCCACGAGAACCTGCATGCGGTGAAGGTGCCCGGCATCCTGATCGACCACGTCGTGATCGCCGAGCACGACGACGAGCACATGATGACCTTCGCCGAGGCCGACAACCCGGCGTACTACACGTCGTGGCGCGGCCCGGGCCACGAGGCGCCGCGGCGCGCGCCGGCACCGCTCGATGCCCGCAAGATCGTGCAGCGGCGGGCGCTGCTCGAGCTGGTCGCCCGCCGTCCGCGCGTGGTGAACCTCGGCGTCGGCATGCCGGCCGGCATCGGCGCGGTGGCCGACGAGGAGGGCGTCTCGGGCTTCACGCTGACCGTCGAGGCCGGGCCGATCGGCGGCACGCCCGCCGACGGCCTGTCGTTCGGCGCGTCGGCCTACCCCGAGGCCGTGGTCGACCATCCGGCACAGTTCGACTTCTACGACGGCGGCGGCATCGATCTCGCCTTCCTCGGGCTGGCCGAGCTCGACGTGCGGGGCAACGTCAACGTCAGCCTCTTCGGCGAGGGCGAATCGCGCATCGTCTCGGGTGTCGGCGGCTTCATCAACATCACGCAGAGCGCCCGCGAGGTGGTGTTCATGGGCACGCTGACCGCGGGCGGCCTGCAGGTCGCTGCCGCCGACGGTCGGCTGCGGATCGTGCACGAGGGCCGGGTCGCCAAGGTGGTGCCGGCGGTCTCGCACCTGACCTTCGATGCCGCCTACGTGGCGTCGCTCGGCCGGCGGATCCTCTACATCACCGAGCGCGCGGTCTTCGAGATGCGCGACGGCGTGCTGACGCTGACCGAGGTCGCGCCCGGCATCGACGTGCGCGAGCAGGTGCTGGCGTTCTGCCCGCCCGGCGTCCGGGTCGCCGAGCCGCTGCGCACGATGGACGCGCGGATCTTCGACGCCGAGCCGATGCTCACCCGCGAGCGCCGATAGGGCCCGCCGCGCGGCCCCGGTCCGGCGCCGCGCGGCCCGCGCCCGGCGGCCTCAGGGGTTCATGAACCCGAGGTCGCGCGACGCGAAGTTGACGATGTTCGGGAAGATCGTGGCGATCTGCGGGTCGCTCAGCCCGAACCACTTCGCGAGCGTGCCGGCGTACTGGTCGACGGACAGCTTCGGCAGAAGCCGGCCCTGGCCGACGTCGTCGACGGTGTTCACGCCGATGGTCGGGAATGCGCCGTACATCTCCTTGCCGCGCACCGCGCCGCCGGCCACGAAGTGGTGCGCCCCCCAGCCGTGGTCGGTGCCGTCGCCGTTGCTCGTCAGCGTGCGCCCGAACTCCGACGCGGTGAACAGGGTCGTCTCGTTGACCGCGTTGACGTCGGGATCGGCCATCAGCGCATTGAAGTAGACGATGGCCTCGGAGAGCCGCTGCATCAGCACCGCATGGTTGGCGGTCTGGTTGTCGTGCGTGTCGAAGCCGCCGAGGGTGACGTAGAACACCTGCCGCTGGATCCCGAGCGCACCGCGCGCGCCGATGATGCGGGCCACGGTCAGCAGCTGGTTGGCGAGGCTGTTGTTGGCGGGAGGCGCCGGCAGGCTCGCGGTGGGCACCATGTTCGTCGTCAGCGCGACCTGCGCGTCGATCGCACGCTTGACCACCTTCGCATGCTCGTTCTCGAAGAGGTTGCCGCGGTCGCCGGTGACGATCGAGCGCAACGGGTTGGTGGCCGCGGTGGATCCGAAGAGGCTGCCGGTCAGGCCGCCGATCGAGACCGCGCCGGCGCTGCTCGCCTGGTACTGCAGCACCGTCTCGCCCGACAGGAACACCGCGTTGCCGGAGGCGGAGATCGCGGTGAAGTTGGTGTACGTGTTCATCGAGGCGAGCAGGTCGCCCATGCGTCCGCCCCAGCCGATGCGCGCCCCCTCGGGCCGCATCGCCTGCCAGGTCGAGGCCTGGTCGTTGTGCGAGAAGAGCTGCGCCGGCGTGCGCCGGTTGCGCGCGTCCCACTGGGCCTTGGTGATCGGCTCGACGAGCGTGCCGACGTTCGGGATCACGGCCACGCGCCCGGCGTTGAACTCGTTGACCAGCCCGCCCATCGACGGGTGGACCGCGAAGGCACGGCCCGCCTGCGCGGTGTTCGGCACGATCGGCAGGACGCCGCCCGCGGCGCCCACCTCGGGCAGCGCGATCGGCGAGGGCGCGGTGATGCGGGCCTTGCGGTACTCGGCCCAGGAGCCCGGATCGGTGGCGAGGACCATGTTGCCCTGGTCGTTGCCGCCGTTGAGGAACACGCAGATCAGCGCGCGGTAGCCGGGTGCCGGCTGCGCCTGCGCCGCGGCCATCGTCGCCAGGTTCAGCGCGAAGCCCGCGCCGGGGCCCACGAGGGAGGTGGCTGCGGCGGTCCGCAGGAAGTGTCGTCGGGAGGCGTCGATTCGCTTCATGTCGTCGGTCCTTCGGCGGCTCATTTCTGCACGATGAATTCGGGCGATGCGACCGCGAGGAACACCGCGAGGTGGACGCGGTTCTTGCGCGCCGTCTCGAGGTTCGTCGGGTTGCTGATCGCGACGTTGATGGAGGCGACCGCGGCGGTGATCTGCTGGCGCACCGAGGCGGGCATGCGGTCGGCGGTCAGCAGCAGCGCCACCCGGTCGACCAGTGCCGCCGCGTTGTCGGCGATCGCGAGCTCGTCGGCGTAGTCCGGCTGGACGTCGCGCTTGGAGTCGTTCGGCGGGTTGTTGCCGAAGCCGTTGGGCACGACGTTGCGCATCGTGTTGAGCCAGCCCGCGACACTGGTCTCCTGCGTGTTCTGCATCTCCGGCGAGACCAGCTTGGCCTGGGCGATCGAGGTGTTCGGCGGCACGTAGCCCGGCCTGAAGAAGTTGAACACCGAGGGCGCGCGCAGCGGCGTCTGGCCGATGCTGCCGACCGGATCGTCGGTGACGCCGACCAGGAAGCGTCCGGTGGTCGACTTCGCGTCGAACGCACGCATCCAGGCCGCCACCCGCAGCACCGGCTCGCGTACCTTGCCGGCCGCCGCGGCGCCGGCGGCCGCGTCGTCGCGCGCCTCGGCGTCGAGCAGGATCGCGCGGACCACGGCCTTCAGGTCGCCGCGCACGCCTTGTCCGTTGTCGTTGAAGACCGTCGCGACACGCGCCACGTAGGCCGGGCTGGGGTTGCTGGTGACCAGCTTCTGGATCAGCTGGCGGCCGATGAACGGCCCGACGTTCGGATGGGCGAAGAGCCGGTCGAGCGCGGCCTTCAGGCTCGCCTCGGGCGTGCTCGCGGTGACGGTGGTGCCGAGGAAGGTCTTCGCGCCCGACTCGTGGAAGTTCGGGTAGCCGCGCATCGGCAGGATGTCCCGGTCGGTGATCGAGATCGTGCCGAAGAAGCGTGCGTTGGAGCTGTCCGGTCCGGCCCAGGAGAAGCCGGTGAAGACGCGGGCGAGGCCGACCACGTCCTCGATCGTGTAGGTGTCGATCGGCTCGTTGCGCGAATCGAGCTTGACCGTGCCGTCGAGGTTGAGCTCGTAGAGCCCGATCGAGAACAGCTGCATCACCTCCCGCGCGTAGTTCTCGTCGGGCACGCGTCCCACCGCGAGGTCGCCCTTCTGGTTGCGCAGGTGGGTCAGGTAGATGCCCATCATCGGATGGAGCGACACGTCCTCGAGCAGCGTGCGGAAATTGCCGAACGCATTGCGTCCGAGCATGTCGAGGTAGCCGGCGACGCCGCGCGGATGGTCGTTGACCGTGTCGTCGGCCAGCGAGATCACGAAGATCTGCGACAGCGCGAACGCGACCCGGTGGCGCAGCTGGTCGTCGGCCGTGATGGCGGTCCGCCAGAAGCTCTCGTAGACCCAGCTCTCGGAGGGTGTCTCGCCTTCGTCGAGTTCCGCGGTCCGGGCCGCGAAGTAGTCGAGATGCGGCGTGCCGGCGGGCTTGGCGAGCTGCTGGTCGACCCAGCGCGAGTAGCCGCTCGACATCAGGCCGTCGATCGCCGTGGCGTTCGGGCCGAAGCTGACCTGCGACAGGAAGCGCGCGGCGGCGGCCTTGGTCGCCGGCGGATCGGTGGCCGGCCCGAGATCGGCCCCGCCCGCCGCTGCGGCGGCCGCCGCTGCGGCTGCGGCGGCCGCGGCATCGGCCGGCCCCGCGCTGGTGTCCGAGCCTCCGCCCGAGCCGCATCCGACGAGCCATCCGCTCACCAGGAGGGTCGCCAGGACCCTCATCGACGTTCCCTGCATCACGGCACACTCCGTTGCAAAAATGTCACGTTGACCGGACCGTAAGGGCTGCATCGGGCTCGGACAGCCGGACATCGACGGTCGGCGCATGCCGACGGACGGGCGGACGCCGGGCGGGGGTCTGTCGGAGACGGACGGAGCCGATCGGCCGACCGGCGGTCAGGGTCGACAGGGCGAGCGTGCGGTCCGTCACCGACGCACGGACGGTTGCGTGCTGCGGGCGGACATCGGCCCCTTCGGAGCCACGCCCGTCCGGACGAGGCGAGCACGGTTCTGGCTTGCGTGCCCCTGCAGGCCATAGTCCGATGTGGGACACCGAGACGGAGCGCGATCGTGCAGACACCGACCCTCGCCCAACTGCTGTACCGCTACTGGTTCTACGGGTGGCTGTTCCACGACGTGAACCGCGGCAACCTGTTCGAGCGCGCGGCCGCACGCCGCCACAATCAGGCCCGCTCGGTGTGGCTGCCGACCTACCTGAGGCGCTGGACGCTGCTCGGGCTGCTGAGCTTCGTGCTCGGCTGGACGGTCGAGCCGCATGCGCCGACCGTGCTCGTGCTGCTGTGCTTCGTGCCCTGCGTGCTGACGGTGCCCGTCAACGCGATCACCCTGGCCGCCTGGATCGGGCTACGGGTGATGCCCGAGCGCTGAGCGCCGCCCGGGCCGCATGAAAAAAGGGCCCGACTCGCGTCGGGCCCTTTCGTGCGATCGCAGCGGGCCGGCAGGTCGCCGGCCCCGCGACAGGGACGATTACATGTCCATGCCGCCCATGCCGCCCATCCCACCCATGCCGCCCATGCCGCCGCCCATGCCGCCACCGGCCGGCTTGTCTTCCGGCGCCTCGGCGATCATCGCGTCGGTGGTGAGCATCAGCGACGCGACGGACGCGGCGTTCTGCAGCGCCATCCGGGTCACCTTGGTCGGATCGACCACGCCCATCTGCACCAGGTCGCCGTACGAGCCATCGGCACCGTTCCAGCCGAAGTTGCCCTTGCCCTCGAGGACCTTGGCCACGACGACGCTCGGCTCGTCGCCGCAGTTGGCGACGATCTGACGCAGCGGCTCCTCGATCGCGCGCAGCACGATCTTGATGCCGGCGTCCTGGTCGGCGTTGTCGCCCTTGACCGAGATGGTCGAGCGGGCACGCAGCAGGGCCACGCCGCCGCCGGCGACGATGCCCTCTTCGACGGCGGCACGGGTCGCGTGCAGCGCGTCTTCGACACGGGCCTTCTTCTCTTTCATCTCGACTTCGGTCGCCGCGCCGACGCGGATCACCGCGACGCCGCCGGCCAGCTTCGCGACACGCTCCTGGAGCTTCTCGCGGTCGTAGTCGCTGGTGGCTTCCTCGATCTGGGCACGGATGGCCTTGACGCGGGCTTCGATGGCCTTCGCATCGCCGGCGCCGTCGATCAGCGTGGTGTTCTCCTTGCCGATCTCGGCGCGCTTGCAGCGGCCCAGGTCGTTCAGGGTGGCCTTCTCGAGCGTCAGGCCCACTTCCTCGGCGATCACGGTGCCGCCGGTCAGGATGGCCATGTCCTCGAGCATCGCCTTGCGACGGTCGCCGAAGCCCGGGGCCTTGACGGCGACGGTCTTCAGGATGCCGCGGATGTTGTTGACGACCAGGGTCGCCAGCGCCTCGCCTTCGACTTCCTCGGCGACGATCAGCAGCGGACGGCCGGCTTTCGCGACCTGCTCCAGCACCGGCAGCAGCTCACGGATGTTGGAGATCTTCTTGTCGTGCAGCAGCACGAACGGATCCTCCAGCACCGCGACCTGCTTGTCGGGGTTGTTGATGAAGTAGGGCGACAGGTAGCCGCGGTCGAACTGCATGCCTTCGACGACGTCGAGCTCGTTGTTCAGCGACTTGCCGTCCTCGACGGTGATGACGCCTTCCTTGCCGACCTTCTCCATCGCGTCGGCGATGATCGTGCCGATCTCGACGTCCGAGTTGGCCGAGATCGAGCCGACCTGGGCGATCTCTTTCGTCGTCGTGCAGGGCTTGGTGATCTTCTTGAGCTCTTCGGTCAGGGAGATCACGGCCTTGTCGATGCCGCGCTTCAGGTCCATCGGGTTCATGCCCGCGGCCACGTACTTCATGCCTTCGCGCACGATCGCCTGGGCGAGCACGGTGGCGGTGGTGGTGCCGTCACCGGCGTTGTCCGAGGTCTTGGAAGCGACTTCCTTGACCATCTGGGCGCCCATGTTCTGGAACTTGTCCTTGAGCTCGATCTCTTTCGCGACCGAGACACCGTCCTTGGTGACGGTGGGGGCGCCGAAGGAGCGCTCGAGCACCACGTTGCGGCCCTTCGGGCCCAGCGTGACCTTGACCGCGTTGGCGAGGATGTTCACACCCTCGACCATTTTCGAACGCGCGTCGTCGTGGAAGAAAACTTGTTTGGCTGCCATGTGTACTGACTCCTGGATCTAGATGTTCGGTTGCCGGGCGCGGGACGTGGTTACTCGACCACGGCCATGATGTCTTCCTCGCGCATCACCAGCAGTTCCTCGCCCTCGACCTTCACGGACTGGCCGGAATACTTGCCGAAGAGGACCTTGTCGCCGACCTTGACGCCCAGCGGACGGACCTTGCCGTCGTCGCCGACCTTGCCGTTGCCGACGGCGAGGATCTCGCCCTGGTCCGGCTTCTCGGCGGCATTGTCGGGAATCACGATGCCCGACGAGGTCTTACGCTCGTTGTCCAGGCGCTTGATGATCACGCGATCGTGCAAAGGACGCAGCTTCATCGATCTTGACTCCTAAGATGTCTTGGTCTGATTCGGGATGGGGCGGTGGCCCGGGAGGGCCGCCGGATCGAAGCGGGAGGCGCACGCGACGGGTGGAACCACGTCGTGTTGCTAGCACTCACCGTTTGCGAGTGCTAATTATGCGGGTACGGGCGGCGCTTTTCAACCCCGCCCGGCGTGACGCAGTGCGCACGGAACCTGCCTGCCGGATCGGCGAGTGCCGCCGCCGGCGGCGGCGGGAGGCTGCGATGAGTGTCGAACATGCCCGATCGGGCGATCTGCTGGCGGTCCGTCCGGACGAGGCGGGGCAGGGACCGACCGGCGCGGTGGCGCTGGTCAGCGACCCGCTGATGGAGGTGATGCGCTGGGTCCTGCCGTCCGGCCGGGAGGTCCCCGAGCACATCGCCTACGGGCCGGTGACGATCCAGTGCGTGAGTGGCGAGGTGGAACTGGTGCTGCTGGGCGGGCCGCGGCGGCTGGTTGCGGGTGCGGTCGTCTACCTCGCGGGCGGCGAGCGCCATGCCCTGAGGGCCCGTCAGGACTCGGTGCTGCTGGTCACGATGGCGCTCGTCGCGGGGCCGGACGCTGCCGCAGACGCCGCGCCGCAGCCGTCGGGCGGCCCGCGGCCGCCACACGGGGAGCGTGGCCGACCGGTCGTGGACGGAAAGTAGGTACACTGACGATCCGTTCACGGACTGTCCTGCCTGCATGACCACGCCGCCCCCGCGCGCGCCGGCATCGCGTGCGGCGGCCGGCGCGGCGGCGCGCGAGAGCGCGTCCGCACGGCCGATGCCGCTGCACGACATGCCCGGCCACCTGATCCGCCGCCTGCACCAGCACGGCATCGCGCTGTACGGCATGCATGCCGCCGGCCTCGACCTCACGCCGGTGCAGTACGCGGCGCTCCATGCGATCGGCGCCTGGCCCGGCAGCGACCAGTCGACCATCGGCCGCGCGATCGCCTGCGACAAGGCGACCGTCGGCACGGTGCTCGACCGGCTCGAGGGCAAGGGGCTGGTCGAGCGGGTCGCCGACGCCGCCGATCGACGCACCTGGCGGCTGCGGGCGACGCCGGCCGGCCTGGACGTCCTCGCGCAGCTCGAACCGCGGATCGCCGCGGTGCAGCGCGATCTGCTGGCGCCCCTGTCGGGCGCCGAGGCGCGCGAGCTGACCGCGCTGCTGACGAAGCTCGTCCGGGCGCTGCCCGGGTCCGGGGAGCCGCGTTGAGCGCCGCCGCGCCGCTCGCCTCGGCCGCCGTCGACCGTGCCGCGAAGCTGCAGCGCTGGGCGCTGTGGGCCGCGCTCGCGACGATCGTCGTGTGGGGCGCCAACTTCTCGATCCAGAAGGCGGTCTACGCCGCGGCGACGCCGGGCGGCTTCCTGTTCGTGCGCTACCTGATCATGCCGGTCTGCGCGGTGGCGCTGCTCACCTGGCGCTTCGGGGTGCGCTGGCCGCGCATCCCCCGCGCCGACCTGATCCAGCTGGCGAAGCTCGGCTTCTGGGGCCATTTCGTCCACGTCAGCATGGTCACCGTCGGCATCCACTGGTCGACCGCGTTCTCCAGTTCGCTGATCCTGGCCTGCGGTCCGATCTACACCCTGCTGATCCTGCGCTGGCTGGGCGTGGAACGGCTCGGCGGCGCGCAACTCGGCGGCGTGTCGATCGCCCTGGCCGGCGTGCTGGTGTTCCTGTCCGACAAGCTGCTCGCCGGCAGCTGGGCCGCATCGGGGGGAGACCTGTTCCTGCTGATCGCGGCCAGCCTGTTCTCCTACTACACGGTCGCGGCCAAGCCGCTGATCGAGCGGCACGGCGGGATCGTGGTGATGACCTACGCGCTGCTGGCCGCGACGCCGCTGGTGGTCATCGCGTCGCTCCCGTTCGCACTGCGGGTCGACTGGTCGGCGATGACGCCGCTGCTCTGGGCCGGCGTGATGTGGTCGACGATCGTGTCCGCCTTCGTGGGCTGGCTGGTCTGGGGCTGGGTCAACGCGGTACGCGGGGTCGGTCGGACCGCGCCGCTGATGTACCTGATGCCGCCGGTGGCCGGCGCCGTCGCGTGGGTGATCACCGACGAGCGCTTCACGACCGTCAAGCTGGCCGGGGCGGCGATCACGCTGGCCGGCGTCGCGCTCGCGCAGTTCGCCGGGCGCCCGCCGGCCGTGGTCCGCGAGGCGCAGACCCCGGGCGACTGAACCCCCCGGGCAGGGCGCTCAGCGAACGGCTCGCAGCAGGGTCGCCGCGAACGGGGTGCCCCGACGGCCCTCGACCATCACCGCAGCGCCCAGGCGCAGGTCGGCGACCGTCGTGCCCGGCGCCAGCGTCGCCCCGGAGCCGTCCACCGTGAAGCGACGGCCCGCACGGTCTCTGACCTGGAAGTCGGCCAGGCTCGCGAAGCGCAGGATCGTCCCGGCGAACCGCACGGCATCCTCCCCCGAGCCGTCGATCGCATCGTCGTCGCGCGGCTGCACGACCTTGGCCATCACGCGGCCGTCGGTCGAGGTCAGGCCGATCAGGCGCAGGCGCCGCCCGTCACGGAGCTGGGCCGGGCGCAGGCCGTCGACGAAGGTCGCGCCGCTCGCGTCGACCGGCACGCCGGCCACGCACAGGTCCGACACCGACTTGAAGGCCACCACCGTGCCTTCGATCTGGGCCCGGACGCTGCCGCCGGCGCCGACACCCGCCTCCAGGACGGTGATCGTGTCGGGTCGCCACACGCCCGATCGGGGCGATGCGGTTCCCTCCAGCCGGACCGCCTGCCCCGCCTGGAGTCCGGTGGCAGGCGCATTGGACACGCGCGCGCCGCGCGGGTCGATGGCGAGACCGCCGACGACGAAGCCGCCGGTCGCCGCGTCGAGCGTGCCGATCGTGCCGCGCAGCTTCAGCGCACGCGCCGCCACCGGCGCGTCGGGCGTCTCGACCAGGGTCGCGCGCAGCAGCGCCGCCGTGACGTCGGCGAACCCATGCACCTCCACCAGGGCGCCGACCGCCAGACCCGCCAGGCCGCGGGCATCGGGGAAGGCCGTGGCGACGCCCGTCTGCACGACCGCGCCGAGCACGCCGAACCGACCGGCCTGCAGGTCGATCGACTCGATCGGGCCCCGCAGCTCGCTGACGATGCGGATCCGTTCGGCGGTACCGGTGGCGCCGTCCTCGGCGACGCGGCCGTCGACCTCGACCACCATGCCGATGGCCAGCGCGGCGAGGTCGCGGGGCCGGCCGGCGTCGTCGGTGACCCGCGCACCGCGGTCGTCGAACCTGACACCGTTGACGATGACCGAGCCGAAGCCCGAGACGGGGCCGCTCGAATAGGCGATCTGACCGGTGCCGCCGGTGCCGACGCCGGCGAGGTCGTCGCCGCCGCCGCAGCCGGCGAGGGCCAGCCCGAGGCCGCCGAGCGCGAGCAGGGCGTCGCGGCGACCCGAGGCGTCAAGGCGAGCGGCCGGGTCGGGAACGGCTGCGGCGGGGGCGGACTTCGGGGAGCGAGTCCGCACCGGACCCGCACGCTTCGACATCGCCGGTCAGTCCAGGATGCGGATCGTCGTCGCCTTGATCGAGGTCGACAGGACCCCTTGGACGCGGACCCAGGTGTTGTTGTCCAGGTCGGCGCGCTTGCCGTTCACCAGGCGTGCGGCCTTGGTGTCGACGGTGAAGCTGCGACCGGTCCGATCCCTGATCTTGATCGTCGTCCGGCCGTTGCTCGTGCTGATGATCTTGCCGGTCACCTCGACCTTGTCCTCGATGTAGGGACTCGGAGCCGGCGCCGGCGCCGGAGCGGGTGCCGGAGCGGCGGTCGGAGCCGGGGCAGCGCCGGGTGCGCGGGTGGGGGGCTGAACGGAGGGGTTGGCGGGCGTCGTCACCGGCGGCGCGGCGCCGACGGGTCCGCCGCCGTTGCCCGGTGTCGGCACGGTGGTATCGGGCGACGGTGCGGAGGTGCCCGCGGTCGGCGCGGTCGGCGCGGTCTCGGCGGTCGTGCTCGGCGCCGCGTCGGTGTTGCCGGTCGCGTTCCGGCTCGCGTCCGTCTGGGAAGGGGCGTTCGAGGTGTCCGCAGGCGTGGTCGACGTCAGCGAACGGATCTCGATGCTGCGCGCCGTGACGGTGTCGCCGCGTACCGATCCGAGGAGGCGGATGCGGATGCCGTCCGCGAGCGACGAGGCCGGTCCTCCGACGACGCTCGCCCGCGAGCCGTCGATCCACAGGCCCGCGACCCTGAATCGTCCGGGCGAGCTCCAATGGGAGATGATCCCGTCGAGGTTCACTTCGGTGACGGCCGGCGCGAGCACGGCAGGCTCGATGAAGAGCTGACTGGCCCGCAGCGGCGCATCGGGGGCGAGCAGCTGGGTGCCGGTCACCTGGACCACCGTGCCGAGCTCGAGCGTCTCGGGCAGGGGCTCCGAGAGGCCCCGCAGATCGACGAACTGGCGATCGATGCGCAGCCAGGCGGATCCGCGGTCGTACGCGCTCACCTGACCCCGGAGCTTCGCGTCGACGGCGGTCCGGACCGTCTTCACCTCGACCCGACTGGCCCGCAGCAGGTCGTTCGCGGTGTCCAGGAAGCCCCAGACCTCGACGACGCTGCCGACGGTCAGCGCCGCGGATTCTTCGTCAGTGCCCCAGACAGTGGCGTCGCAGTAGCTGACCGCGACCGACAGCACGCTGAATCGCATCGCCGCGGCGGCGAGCGCGTCCACCCGGCCCATCGCCTTGCTGACGATGGGGATCGAATGCGCCGTGCCCATCCCGGCGGCCTCGTCGATCGTGCCGACGATCTCGACGAACATGCCGAGGCC
>Ga0105105_10000224_pt1 | contig 26147 bp, 22 predicted proteins | sample PPLLaktember2015_4_FD_79108 | JGI IMG/M metagenome (GOLD analysis project Ga0105105, IMG submission 79108) | Freshwater sediment microbial communities from Prairie Pothole Lake near Jamestown, North Dakota, USA - PPLs Lake P8 Core (1) Depth... | ecosystem: Environmental > Aquatic > Freshwater >...
CGCAGGGCCGCGATACGATCGATAAAATTCCGCAACTGGCGAATATTCCCGGGCCAATCATAGCGACATAAAAGTTCTATGGCCCGCTCCGAAAATCCTTTCAGATTTTCCCCGGCCGCGAAATGGTACAACAGGGGGATTATATCCCCGCGCCGTTCAAACAGGGCCGGCAATGCCATTTTAACCACGCTCAAACGAAAATATAAATCTTCCCGGAACGCCCCCTCACCGATCGCTTCCACCAGATCCCGATTGGTGGCGGCAATGACACGGGCCTCGGTTCGGGAAGGGCTGTCCCCGCCGACAGGATAAAAGATGCCGTCTTCAAGCACTCGCAGAAGTTTGACCTGTATGTCGGGCCTGGTTTCGCCGATTTCATCCAGAAAGATGGTCCCGCCGTCAGCCTGTTTGAATAATCCCTCGCGCTTTCCCACCGAACCGGTGAAAGCCCCTTTCTCGTGGCCGAATAATTCCGACTCCAGGACCCCTTCGGCCAGGGCCCCGCAATTTATGGCCACGAATTTTTTGGACGCTCGCCCGGAATTATCGTGAATCGCCCGGGCCACCAGTTCTTTGCCGGTTCCCGACGGTCCGACAATTAAAACCGGAACCTCCGCCGGGGCGATGCGTTCGATCGTCTCCGCGATCAATTTTATTTTCTCCGAATGTCCCACCATTCCGAAAGCCTGAAGCAATTCCCGGATATGAAAAATTTTATCCAGGCGAAGCTCCAAATTGCGGGGGCCGTCCGCCAGGTTTATAAATCCGTCATAAACCAGGTTATGATCGGCGATATCCGTAATATCAGAGGTCAAAAGATGAATTTCGGCGTGGGGCGAACGCATCCGGATTTTGCGCAATACCGCCGCATTGGTACCGGGAAGCCGGTTCGAAATTAATATCAGTTCCACTTCCCGCTCTTTAAGCAAGGCGTAAAGTTGAGGAATATCTTCGACATATTCCCCCCGGGCGCGGAAAATTTTATCGAAAGGATCGCCGGCCGCAAACTGCCCCGGCGGCGCCAGTATCAGAAGACGCGGGATCATCAGCGTTTTCGCCTCGCTCGACCGAAAGAACCCGGGGCCTTTACTTTTTTTGTCGCCGGTTTTTCCCGGGGCGGCTCCAGAAGATGAAAGTCGATTTCGTTCTTAATCCGGTCCACTGCCGCCACGCGCACCCGAACCGGGTCGCCCAGGCGGAAAATCCGCCCGGTCCTTTTACCCACCAGGCGAAAACGGCGTTCGTCGAAATTGTAATAGTCCCCGTCCAGGGTCGACAACCGCACCATCCCTTCGGCGCCGAGATGATTTATCCGGACAAAGAACCCGAAATTGAGGATACCCGAAATGACGCCGTCGTACTCATCGCCCAGGTGAGCCGACATGAATTGCACCTGCTTGATTTTGACCGCTTCGCGTTCGGCCTCTTCAGCCAATCTCTCCGTTTCCGAACAGTGCCGGCCGATATTGGCCAGCAGGGAATCAAGGCGGCGGCTATAATTCTCGGGATATTTGCCGCCTTTGAGTTTCTTCAACAAGCGATGCACCACCAGATCGGGATAACGGCGAATGGGCGATGTGAAATGCGTATAATGCGCGAAAGCCAGGCCGAAATGTCCGATATTCTGCGGCTGATAAACCGCCTTTTTCATGGAGCGAAGCATCAACTCGTTTAGAAATTCCTCTTCCGGCTTGTCCTTGATGGTCTCCAGGAATTTTGAAAAATGAATCGGGCGCATATTGGGCGAAACCGCGAAATTGTACCCCAGCGTGGAAACCAGGTAGGAAAAGGCTTCCAGTTTTTCCTGATCGGGACGGTCGTGAACCCGGTACAGGAATTTCTGGGCCAGGCGAAAAACATGCAGGGCCACGATACGATTGGCGGCCAGCATGAATTCCTCCACCAGGCGATGCGATTCCAGACGAATCCGGCTGGCGATATCGATAATTTCTCCGCGTTGATTCATGACAATCTTGGATTCCGGCAGATCGAAATCGAGGGACCCCTCGGCCATTCGGTTCTTAAGGAGCATCTGCGCCAGTTCGCGGGCATTGACCAGATTATCCGTTATTTTTTCCCAGCGCTCTCCGGGTTTGCCGGAATCGAAAAAAGCCTGTACTTCTTCATAGTTCAGTTTGGCCTTGGAGGTAATCACCCCCTCTACGATTTCATATTCCAGGACCTTTCCGCGTTTGTCGTATTCAATGATTACCGAATAGACCAGTCTCTTGCGGTTCGGTTTTAAAGAGCATAAATCGCTGGATAATTTTTCCGGAAGCATCGGTATGACATAGCCCGGCAAATAGACGGAATTTCCGCGTTGGAAGGCTTCGACATCCAGGGGCGAGTCCTCCTGAACGAAATGGGAGACATCGGCAATATGCACGTCCAGCCGATATCCTTTTTCCGTCTTGATCACCGAGATGGCATCGTCGTGATCTTTGGCGTCGGCCGGGTCGATGGTATAAACCGTGTCGCGGGTAAAATTGCGGCGGCGGGATATTTCCTCGTCGCTCATCAGGACGGCCCCCTTATCGGCCTCATCCAGGACCCGGCGGGGAAATTCATCGGGAAGATTGTACTTCCGCACGACCGTCAGGATATCGACCTGGGGATCGCCCAGAAGCCCCAGTTTTTCAATCACCTCGCCTTCGGGATTACGGGCCGAATCATCCCAGCTGGTCAGCCGCACGACCACTTTTTCGCCGTCGCGGGCTTTCATGGTGCCGGCCGGAAGAATATAAATGTCACGGCGAATCTTCTTATTGTCCGGGGAAACATAACAATAGCCGCTGGCGCGGAAAAACGTCCCTACCAGTTTCTGCTCGGCCCGTTCCAGGACACGGATAACTTTCCCGAAACGGTCGTCGTTTTCATCGGTCTCGATCCGCACCATGACGCGGTCGCCGTCCAGGGCCGTCTTGACATTGGCCGGCGGGATTACTATCGGCTCGCCGCTGTCGGTAATGATGGTTCCGACACCTTTGTACGAAACTGCGATCGGGCCTATAACCAGGTTCATCTCCGAAGGGATACCGATCCGTCCCCGCTTAAGTCGCACCAGGCGACCGTCATCGATCATTTTTTTCAGAAGGTCGCGGAGTTGGCGGTATTCGTTATTGGGGACTCTCAATTCCCGGGCCAGTTCTTTCGGTTTCAGCGGCCGCCCCGCTTTATAGGTGAGATAGTCGATTATGTAGGCATCATTGATTTTCATAAATTCCTTCGTTGCCCTCAATGCTTCGGGATTGCTCCGGCATCAGGGAGGGGTTTATTCTATAAGGGAAATTTTAGGGCTCTGACTTGTCAAAGTCAAGCCGAAAGCGGCCCGAGCCTGCCATTATGGCATGAGGAATTTCACCGGTATTACATTTCTTAGGCTCCCTAAACCTTTATTATCAGCGGCAAGTTAGCCCTTTTTGGCCCGTGATGGGTCGGAACCTGGTGGCCGGGATTTCCTGCTTTTTTCAATTCTGAACCTTCAGGCAGTTTTTTATTGCTTTTTACCCCCGACATGGTTAAAATTAGGACAATTTTTACCGATATATAATCGGTATACAAGTGCTTTTTTGGCAACAACTTAACTTTGGGTAAACAAATTGGGCTTTTTTGATTTTGTCAGTAATGACATCGGAATAGACCTCGGTACGGCCAATACCCTGGTCTTTGTCCGCGGACAGGGAATTGTCCTCAATGAACCCTCCGTGGTGGCGGTCGAAAAATCGACCGGGAAAGTTCTCGCGGTAGGAACCGCCGCCAAAGAGATGCTCGGCCGAACACCCGGCGAAATCGCGGCCATCCGCCCCCTCAAAGACGGCGTTATCGCCGACTTCGAAATGTCCGAAGTGCTCTTGTCGGATTTTATCCGCCGTGTTATACGCCATCGCTACCTTATCAAGCCGCGTATCGTCATCTCGGTCCCTTCGGGAATAACCGAAGTTGAAAAACGGGCCGTCCGCGATTCCGCAGAAAATGCCGGGGCCCGCGAAGTGTACCTTCTGCCGGAACCGATGGCGGCCGCTATCGGCGTCGGCCTGCCCGTGGATCAGCCCTCCGGTATCATGGTCATCGATGTCGGCGGTGGAACATCCGAAATCGCCGTCATTGCCCTCAACGGTATCGTGCACCAGACATCGGTTCGTATCGCCGGCGATGAACTGAATGAAGCCGTCATAATGTACCTTAAGAAAAATTATAATCTCCTCATCGGGGAACTGACGGCCGAAGATATCAAGATTAAAATCGGCTCGGCCTATCCTCTGGAAAAAGAGATGTCCATGGAGGTCAAGGGGCGCGATCTGGTGGCCGGTATTCCCAAAAATCTGAAATTATCATCGGTGCAGGTTCGCGAGGCTTTGGTGGAACCTATCGATGCCATCGTCGAGGCGGTTCGTCAATCCCTGGAAAGAACGCCTCCGGAACTGGCGTCCGATATTCTTGAACGGGGGATAATTCTCACCGGCGGAGGTGCCCTTTTGCGCGGGATTGACCGGCGGCTTCGCGAAGAGACCAATCTTCCGGTCGTAATCGGCGAGGACCCCCTGACCTGCGTCGTCCGCGGGTGCGGGAAAGTCCTGGAAAATATGCCGCATTATACCAAGGTGCTGATAAAGAGCCGTCGCGATTAAGAAAATTTTCAAGATCTTGATTGACAACGACTTTCCGGCGGGTTATGACACATAGCCCGCTTTTTTATTAGTCTTTTGCCGGGAACCGGTTGTCCTATATGTCAGAAAGTGACAAGATGACGACAACGGAAAGGGAGTTGGTGGCCAGGGCCAGGGCCGGCGATAAACGGGCCTTTGACGAACTGGTTAACCGCAATAAAGACAAAATGTTCAGTTTAACTTACCGCATGACCGGCGATCGGGAAACCGCTCTGGATATGGTCCAGGAGACCTTCTTCACGGCCTATAAGGAACTGGGCAAATTTCGGGGTGAGGCCGCCTTTTCCAGCTGGCTCTACCGCATCGCGGCCAATCGTGTCATGAACCATATCCGGCGCGGGCGCCTTTTGTCCTTTTTATCCCTTTCGCGCGAAGAAACCCCGGAGCCGTCTTATATCCCTGATGACTCCGCCGCCTCGGGAGAACTGCATCGGGAAATGTACCAGGCTGTTGCGGCTTTGCCGCCGATGCAGAAGTTGATATTTAATATGCGCTTTTATGAGGAACTCCCCTTTCGGGAAATCGCTTCGATATTAGGTCGCAGCGAATCGACCGTGAAAACGGGCTATCAGAAAGCCGTGGAAAAACTGCGCCAACGTCTGAAAGACTTCAGGTGAGCGTCATGAAAAATAATCATAACGACAACAACCTGTTCCTGAACTTCGGCGCTCTCAAACCGCAAGCCCCTGATACGGAAAGTGCTCTGGAAGCCGAATTAAGGCACTTGCAGGAAACGCTCCGCGCGGAAAAGCCGCTGAAGATGACCGACGGGGAATCTCGGAGAGTATTGAATAATCTGGATTTGCGCCTGGGTCGCTATCAGCGACGCGCCGTCACATTTTACAATTATACCTATCGTCTGGCGGCGGTCACGGCGGCTCTCTTTCTTGTGGTGATGACCGCGACTCTGACGCTGTTCGATATGCCGGCGGTTACCGAGCAATCCGCCACGGTTACGATGGCAACGGACGACAGCGACTCCGCCACCGATTCTCTCGATGAAACCTATGTCTATCTTCTGGTCAATGATTATGTCCAGTCGCAGGGGTACGGTTCAGGAGAGACGCTCCTCGGGGAATTGGGCGACGAGGAACTAACATATCTGGAAAAAAACCTGAAATTCGGAGATAGCCGATGAGCAGAAAATTAATTTACATGATGATAATAATCATCTCGCTGGCCTCGGTATTGGCAATCCGTCCGGCTCTGGCCCAGCCCCCCTGGCCCGGCCCGGGGCAATCCGAAATGGGCGGTCCCGGAGGGCATGCCCGCAATCTGGAAAGCCTAAGGCTTCTCAAACTCCTGGAGGCTCTTGATCTTACCGAGGAGCAAAGCGATCGCTTTATTGTCGCCTTTTCCGAATTCCGCAAAGCCTGGCGCGAGGTAAACGAACAAATACAAATGGAGGTTTTGGTTTTAAGTGAATTGATGGAACAGGAAAAACCTGATGTCGAAAAAGTGCAGAAAAAAGTGGTGGATATCGAATTGCTTCGCAATAAAAGAGAAGCCACCCGAAACAACTTTTATGAAAAAGCCAAGGGTATTCTGACCCCTCTGCAAATCGGCAAGATGGTTGTTTTTGAAGAATCCTTTGAAAAGAAACTCCTGGAAAGTGTGCGCGGTTTCCGCAAACACCATGCTCCCTTTCCGGATTCAGCGGATGAATTATAAGGAGAATGATATTATGAAAAGAACAATTTTAGCTCTGACGGCAATGGCGCTTCTGGCCGCAGGCGTCATGGCCCAGCCGGCCCCGCAGGCGCCCGGAGGCATGCGCGGCCACGGACACTTTGGCTGGGATAGCGATGATGCAGGCCCGGGGATGCTCCTGCGCTGGGGCGATGAACTCGGCCTGACCGACCAGCAGAAAACGCAACTGGAACAATTGACGGAAAAACAGGCCATGGAGCGGGTCGATAAGGAAGCGGCCCTGGAGAAAGCCGAAATACAAATGCGGCATTTACGGATAAAAGACGCTTCCGAAAAGGAAGTTCTCGCCGCTATGGATAAAGTCGGCGCCTTGCGAACGGATTTGCAGAAGATGCGTTATCAGCATCGCCAGGGTGTGAAGGCCCTGCTCACTTCCGAACAACTCGCGAAAATAAAAGAGTTGCGGCAGGAACGCGGCAAAAAGGGACGCGGTGACTGTAATCATCCGGGCCCCTGTCGGGGTGACGGTGTCAGAGACGGCGACGGGCCTCATGGCCGCGGTATGGGACAGGGCGACGGCATGAAGCAGGGCGGTCGTATATAAGACTCCAATCCCTTTATTTCTTATGCGAAAAGAGCCGACCATCCGTGGCCGGCTCTTTCCTTTAAGGGGGATTAAGTTAGCTGTGCCCTGTCCTTATTGAGCGTATTTGAATTCCTCCACGCCTTTCATGAACAAATCGACGAAACGCTGGAAGCGCGTCTGGAATTCCATATTGTTGGGATCCTTGTACTGGATCAGGTTGTGCGAAAGGAAATGGAAACATTGCCCGGTCTTGCTGGCGCCGTAACTGTTGCTGTACATGAAATGCTTCAATTCTGATTCACGAATCTTTTCCGGGTCGGCGGATATGACGCCCAATAAATTCAATTCCAGGCTGAAACTCCGGTCCGTGCGGATATTTTCCTTGGAAACATGCGCGATTTTGTCGAACAGGGCCCGTCCGACCGAGAAATCCGGAACCTGATTCAGAATTATGAAAGGCCGGAAAACCGTTCTCATTTGATAAGTATGATCCCGTTGAGCCAGTATCTTTTCCACTTCCTGGAAACGATAAAAGGCCGCCTTGATACAGGAATAACCGGCAATAATATCCTGCGGGGTCGTGATAATTATCTGGTAATCCTGGGCCAGGGCAAAATCGATCGTGGTGGAAGCAATTCCGGCGCTTAAATCATACAACACGAAGTCGTACTCGCTGCTCACTTTCCGAAGCGCGCGGATAAAGCGATTCTTATGCGCCGAAGTCAAATTGGCCAGGCGAAAATCGCCCGATTCCCCGGCGACCAGATCAAAACCGTAGGGGGTGTTATAAATCAACTGGTCGACATCCTCGCGACCGTTGAAAAGATCCATGATGGTGTTCTTGCAGTAAAAACCCAGCTTATTGGTGATATCGGAATTGCCCAGGTCAAGGTCGATCAGGAGAACCTTCCTGCCCAGACGGGACATATAAAATGACATATTGCTGGCAATATGGGTTTTGCCGACGCCACCCTTGTTGGAAATGATGGCCGCGGACCGAACAATATGTTTCTTGCGAACCTGAAGTTCTATCAGTTTGCCTATAAATGAATTCATCTCCTGCGAGCGACAGGCAGATAAGAACTCCGGATTGGCCTCACTTCCGGGAGAAGAGAGAGCCGCCTTTTTAACCTTCGCGGAATCTTCGATGGTAGGGGCGGTTGAAGATAACTCCGTTATCTCCTTACTTGTGGTTTCGGGCGCCGTCCCCGTTCCGCTATTCTGCAGACGGTTGACAGGTGCGGTCGCTTTGGCGGGAGCATTGCCGGCCGTACTTTCGGTGACAATGCCCTCCAGGCGGTTATTTTCCACGACCGTCTTTTTTAGAGTTTTTTCCGGCATCACAGCATCTTGCTTCATAACTTGTGCCCTTCTCATCTCCTTTTTGCTGATAATATTTCTGATGTTATCTATCGGACATATTTGTTAAAAAATTAGACAGTTTTTTAAGTTTGAAACAAAAGAGGGGGAATTTAGCCATACTGTTTCAATTTGGCCTGATTTCACTATCATGGTCTGAAAGCGTCTTCAGAAGAATTGAAATCCATTTCATACCCGAATATCCGGGCAGATTCCTTGATGCCATCCAATCCAATATAATACAACGAGTTACCGATAGTATCGCGGCAGGGCACGGCGTTTGCCCTGACCCTATATCATGGATTGCTTTTTTGGATCATTTCATCAGAATAAACCGGGGCGCGACGAACACGATCGCCTGGTCTGCTTTTCCATTCCCGATGCCGGGATAATCTTTAAGGCCCCTTTTAACGGCGGCCCTCTCCATACCGATTATGCCTCGCTTCTCACTTTGCTTGAATTCGTGGAATTGAATGACAAATTATTCGAAGGCAAAGAACTGCACATTTACGGCGACAATCTCGACCTGGTCAACCAGGTCAATCAAAAAATAGTCTGCCGTTACGAATACACCGAACTTCTGCGCAAGGCCCTGGATTATAAGAAAAAATATTCCTTCCAACTCGGCTGGGTCCCCCGCGACAACAACCCCTCCCTGGGTTCCCTTTTCAATTGACATCCGGCCCCCGTCGGCCTTAATTTTACCCGGTGACTCCGGCCGAACTCAATAAAGAAATATCAGGGGGGAAATTCCGCCCCGTTTACTTTTTCTTCGGCTCTGAAGAATATCGTATTAAGGAAGCCGAAAAAGCTCTGGTTCAAAAATTCCTCGGTATTCATGCCCGAAACGGGCATAAATCCCTGGCAGCTTCGCGTCTGAAAGCCTCGGATATCTTTACCGAACTTTCCATCGTCCCCATGCTGGGTGATCGCCAGGTATTTTCCATTGCCGATACCCATATTCTGACTCCCTCGGAGATGGAAAACATTTTCAAAATACTGACACCTCCCGATCCCTCTCGAATCGTCATATTTTTTGTCCCGGCGGCCAAGGTGCCCACCAAAAATCAGCGTCAGAAGACGAAATGGTTCGGTTTCCTGGAATCAAAAACCGAGCCTGTGGAATTTACCCGTCTGTCCGCCTCTGATACCCAAAAGAGATTGGCGGCCCTTTTCACTGAAAAGGGTATCAATATAGAAATAGAAGCCCTGACCATGCTCTCCGGCCTGGCCGACGGCGACCTGGGCGGTATTTTTCAGGAGGCCGCGAAATTGATTGATTTTGTCGGCCCCGACGGAACCATAACTCACTCACAGGTGGCCGCCATAACTTCGGATCACCGCGCCTATAATATTTTTGAATTGGCCGATAAAGTTGCCGGCCGGGATATCGATACCGCTTTGCGTGTTCTGCACACCCTGCAAAATCAGGGGGAATCCGCGTCCAATGTCCTCTTTTGGCTTTCCGAGCATTTCCTGAATTTATATCTGGCCAAGAACCGCAAACCGCTTCCACCCCGCTCAAGGAATATGGCCTGGAAATACAACCAGCAGGTCAATCTGTTTTCCAATGAGATTTTGGAGGCGTTGATTCTGATTATCGGCGAGGGCAACCGACGCCTTCGCGGAGATATTGCCAATGAGTGGGCGATTATTGAAGATATTGTTATTCAGCTGGTTATGAAAATCGAGGAATCTTCAGGAAGAAACTGACCATTCAACTGTATTGATAATGCCAGAACCGGAACAGGAAAAAGCATGGCTTCTGGCCGCCCGAAACGGCAGCAAAGAAGCCTATGGGAAACTGGTTTACTTACATCAGAAAAGGCTTTTGCGTCTGGTTTTTATGATGTTAGGACGGCGCGATGCCGTCGAGGATATAATTCAGGAGGCGTTTATCAAAGGATATCAGGCTTTGGCCGATTTCGACCTTGATAAGCCCTTTTATCCCTGGATTTCAACCATCGCGCGCAACCTGGCCTTAAATTATATAAAACGGGACCTGCGGCAGGAAAGCCTGGAAGAATTAGAAAAGACGGCTGTATCCTTTGCGGAGACAGGGGAGAGCCCTCTTGACGATTTGATAGTCAAGGAGAATGAAAAGCGCTTTGCCCGGGCGGTCCTGGCCTTACCTGAAGCCTACCGCACCGTATTTGTTTTAAGAATGATGGAAAACCTAAGTTATGAGGAAATCGCAGGGCAATTGAAAATATCGGTCGGGACTGTTGATTCCCGTCTTTACCGCGCCCGCGAAAAATTGGTCGAAATGCTTAAAGACCTGTTATAGATTAAGTATATGGATCTGACTGATATAAAACACAGACTTTCGCAGTACCTCGATAACCGCCTCCCGGAGCCGGAACGCCGCGCCATTGAAAATCTTATCCGGACCGATCCGGTCTGGAAAGAAGAATATCGCAAGATGCTGGCCCTGGCGGCGATGGCCGACCGGTTTTCTCTGGAGGCCGATGAAAAGTACTGGCGGGAAAGACAGCAGGCGGTGATCGACAAAATTGCCGACGATGAGGCTGAAAAAATCACCGAAGTAACCGGCCCGAGTTATCGGGGGGTATTTTTAAAATTGGCGGCCGTGGCGGCCTCAATTGTCCTGGTGGCCTTTGTCTCCCTTTACGAATCGCGAGACATTGAAACAACCCGCGGAATATTTAAGGCGGGTGAGACCGAAACGACCCCTCTTAATAATATTGCCCTTGTTCCCGAGGCTGTTTCTTCAATTGCCAGGGACTCGGCGAGTCTTGAGGAAACGGCTGGATTGAATAATATGCCGCAGGATATTTCGACCGCGACGGCCCCGGCCGATGTCCGGCTCGCCCCGATTGATGAAGTCAAAGACAGAAGCGCCCTTATCCCCTCGGAATTGAATCAATCGGAATCCTTGAGCGATGAAGGCGTGGTCATAACGAATCGCGAAGAAATCATGAAATTGACAAAATTAAAAAATGAGTCCGCGACGACGAAACCGGTTACGGCCGAAATTGCGCCGGAGAGAATGCCCCTGGCAGAAGAAATCGAGACGCCCACTTTGCAGGATCTTAAATCGGCTCCAACCAAAGAAAAAGCCGCCACCAAAGCGCTCGCCCCGAAATTCGAAGTCATGGCCGAGCCTAAAGTGGCGCCGGCGGTCATTGGCAGAGATAGTTATTATGATTCTGCCAGGGAAGAAAATACCGACGATAATTTAAATGAGTATTTCCGCTGGCGTTTGGCCGCGGATTCTTTGGAGGCCAGGTACTTTGAAATAGTCTCCGTGCATTATTCCGAAGCGGTCGCCAAGAGCCGGCGGCCGGCAGCTTCTTCGGCATCGACTGCCAAAAAGCAAGCGATGGAAACCTCGGCCGAATCCGTTGAGGAGAGCCGGCGCCCGGATATTTCCGCCGACTCTATCCAGCATATGGCCCACGTTTTTTATCAGGTCGGTTTGTTGACGGGCAATAGCGGCGAGACGTCAGCGATGCGCATGCGTCTGGAACGCCTGGCCGAAATAGCCGATTCCGCGTCGGCCGACAGCCTGACGATTCTCCTGCAAAATCTGGAATCCCCGCAGAAGTAAAAACTTTTTTTCCGATTCGACGTATCTTAACTTAGGATAAACCTCACTTCTTGAAAGGAGGGAGTATGGCTAAACGAATGTATCGCTCCCGCGTGGACAGCAAAATCGGCGGTGTCTGCGGCGGCCTGGCCGAATATTTCGATATCGATCCGACCCTGTTGCGGGTGATCGCCGTCCTTTTGGTTTTTTTGCATGGCACCGGACTGATTGCCTATATCGTGGCCTGGATTATTATGCCTCGTCGCCCTCTGGGCGAGGAACCGTCCGTCTCCAATACTGCCGCAACCGGACCCAATCCCGCGCAAAGTCAGCCGCCTCACACCAGGGGATGGGGCGCCGCCATCGCCGGGATGATCTTAATCCTGATCGGGCTTCTTTTCCTGGCGGATAATTTCTGGTGGTGGTTCAGCTGGCATGATATTTGGCCCATTGCCCTGATTGCGGTCGGTATTTTTATAATTACCCGCGGCCTGATGGATAGAAGCCATCGCGAGATTCCGGCCCAGCCGGGGGGAGTCAGCCATGACGCCCAGTAAGTTTCGCTGGGGGCTGTATTTTATCGCCATCGGCTTTATGATTCTGGCCGTCAATGCCGACTGGCTCGACGGTGATTACTGGCTGGTGCTTCTGGGATGGTGGCCGTTACTTCTTATTGAACTGGGAGTAGAAAAAATATTCCTGAAGAGCCGTCTGGAAATCATTTCCTATCTGGCGCCCGTTGGTATCGTCCTCTTCATGGCTTATGTCGCGGTCCAGGTCGGTCCCGATGATAACCAGGCCGGTTTTTTCTCGGATTACCGCTGGTCAAAAGAATCGGATAAGGACGTCAGGCTTATTCAGGCCGTTATTAACCACGGCGATTCCGATATCCGAATCAATCGCAGTCTCTATGATATGGCTGAGGCCCGCTTCGACCGTTTCTCGCGTAAGCCCGAGATTAAGTACGATCGCGCCGATACGGTCGGCCGGATTGAAATCGACAAACGCGCCGGCCTTTCGGGGAATTTTCTGGTTTTTAACAAAAGTCGTACCCTCGATGACTGGGCGGTTTATTTCACAGACGAAATCCCCCTGGAATTGGAATGTTTCGGGGATAAAGCCGATGTCAATTTGAATCTCGAAAGAATGCTGGTTCGAAAAGTCAAAATCAATGATGATAACGGCGAGATTTTTCTGCGTTTGGGCGATAACAATCCCGTCACTTTGCTGGATATCGAGGGCGACGGGGCGCGTTTCACATTGCGCATTCCCGAGGGTGCGGGGTTAAAGATATTCGGCGACACATACTCGGGATATCTGGAGAACCTGAATTTTACCCGCCAGGGCGACTCTTTCCGCTCAAATAGTTACGATAGTGCCGGGGTTCGGTTGGAATTAAGATTGGATAGCCGTCTGGAGCATTTATCTATCGATTATTATTGAGATAAAAAATATATTGTCTTAAACCCCTCTTATTATTGAGGGGTTTTTTATAGTAGTTCGTCGCCGGTTGCGATTTATTTAATTTGTCTTATTTTCTTAATGACTTATCATTGACCGGCCACAGCCCCCTAATCGGAGCGGCCCGCACAATTGGCAGAAACATCGTCCCGTATAAGGAATGAGAGAAAATGAAAAAAACAGCACTTTTCCTGCTTCTGACCTTTATTTTCTACGGATGCGGCGGTCCCGGGGAACCCTCCTGGAAGGCCGAAGGGATCCTGAAAATCGGCACCGATGCCACCTATCCTCCCTTCGAAACTGTTAACACTGCCTCCGGTCAACTGGAGGGTTTCGATATCGATGTCATGAAAAAAATATGCGAAATAAATCAGTGGACCTCGGAATTTATTGTCACCCCTTTCGATGGCATCATCGCCGGGCTAAACGGTGCCAAGTATGATTGCATTATTTCGGCCATGTCGATTACTCCTCAACGGGAAGCCGTCGTTGACTTTTCGCTTAATTATTATTTGGCCGGGCAGGTCATCGCCGTCCCCACGACCGATTCGGTCATCACGGGCGTGGAAAATCTTACCGGGCGAAAGGTCGGGGTGCAACTGGGGACAACCGGCGAGCGGATGGCCCGGTCACTCCCCGGGGTGACGGTCCTATCGTTCGACAATATCGGGTCGGCTTTTATCGATATGGAAAACGGACAAATCGACGCTGTCTTAAACGATTTCCCCACCACCGCCGAATATATTCGCCTCAAGGGCCGGGCCAAAATTGTCGGGGCCCGATTATCCGAAGAGCACTATGGCATCGCCGTCCGGAAAGGGGAAAGTGAATTGTTGAGCCTGATAAATGCGGCCCTGTTGCGCATGAAAAACTCCGGGGATTTCGATAAACTGCAGGAAAAGTGGTTCGGCCTGAAGGCGCCTCAATAAGGACGATCTTCAGATTTCGGAGCCGATGACGATACTGGATTAAGACGATGGTTAAATCCATTATTGATTCTTACCACTTGACCGGATTAGTCAAATGAGGATAGAAAGGGCTTGATTTAGACGGATTTTTGTCTATCATAAAAACCCTATGGCGGCACGATATAAACTCCCTTCCCTGGAAGGCAAGATCATAGCCATCGATGGCCCTTCCGGCTCCGGTAAATCGACCACAGCCCGACTCCTGGCCCAAAAACTGGGCTTCATATATCTGGATACCGGCGCCATGTACCGGGCCTTAACCTGGTTTGCGCTCCGCCATGATCTTCCCACCGGCGATGCCAAAATTCTCGAGGTCATTGCCAATCGGCTTAAAATAGAATTCAAGGCCGACGGGGATGTTAATCGCGTTTATGTCAACGGGGTGGAAGTCACCGAGGAAATCCGCACCCCCGAAGTGACCCGGAAAGTGTCCGAGGTCTCGGCCCATCCCGAGGTCCGAAAAGTCATGGTGGCCATACAAAAGGAGTTGGGCAAGAATGGTCATATCGTAGCCGAGGGCCGCGATACCACTTCGGTCGTTTTTCCCGAGGCACATGTCAAGGTTTATCTGGATGCCTCCCTTGAAGCGAGGGCCCAAAGAAGATTTCTGGATATGACCCGGTCGGGTGTCAAGACCACTATCGACGAACAAAAGGCCGACCTTATCCGGCGTGATAAATACGACAGCACCCGGAAAGCCTCCCCCTTGAAAAAGGTTCGGGATGCCCTCACCCTGGATACCAGCCATTTGACCATTGAAGAGCAGGTAGAGCGGATTATCAAACTAATCCGGACGAAAATCGGGCGCCTATGAGGTGGTTTTACTACTTTTCCAAATATTCGGCCCTGCTTTTGTATCGCCTGGTTTTTCGCCTGAAAATTTACGGACTCGAAAATATCCCGGCCCGGGGCGGATTCATTCTGGCCTGTAATCATATCTCCCTGGCCGATCCCCCCCTGGTCGGCGCTACGGTCCCGCGCCGCGTTCATTTTCTGGCCAAGCGCGAGTTATTCCAAAATCCCATTTTGGGCTTTATTATCAGGAATCTCAACTCGCATCCGATAAAAAGGGGAGTGTTCGACAAGAAAATCGTGGAATTGGTCAAGGGAATTATAGATGCCGGCGAACCGGTGATAATTTTCCCCGAGGGGCATCGCTCCCGCGATGGCCACTTTTTGCCTCCGCGGCCGGGGGTGGCGATCATGGCCCGGACCTGCCAGACGACCGTTATCCCGGCCTATATAAGCGGCTCCAACCGTCTCCGGGAGTGTTTCTGGGGGAAAGAAAGACTGGCCATTATTTTTGGCCAACCGCTTGACAAAAACGAAGTTATCAAGTATGATGAGGCCAAAGAGGGCTACCGCCGCCTGGCCGAGGATATCATGGACAGAATCCGGGGGCTGAAAATGGAATGGGATAGGCGGACATGATGCGGGTTGACTCCTGCCCGTGGGAAGCGGGAAGAGATGACTCGTCTGAAATTTTTTGTGTGGGAATATCCCTCCCGGCGGGAAACCGCCTTCGGGATAAATATAGTACTAAGGAGGATTTAACCAATCATGGCAGAAGCCAAAAAGAATCTCGCGACGACGTCTGTGAAGGATGGAGGTGATAACAAAGGGGCTTTGACCAAACGAAAAATGGCCAAGGCGAAAAAGACAAAGACCAAAAAAGTAAAATTGGTTAAGGGCGATGAGTTGACTTCGGCCCTTACCATCGAGTCGCACGATACGCAGGCGGAAAAAGTCGTCACCGCCCGTATGCAGCGTTTGATGGATAAGGCCTCGGTTCGGACCGAAGCGGCGGCCGCGGCCCCCGAAGTAACCATCGGCGCCATGAAATTGACCGATATTGAGAGCAAGCGCTATTCCGATCAGGAGTACGCCGAACTGCTCAGTATCTATGAAGGCACCATCAAGGATATCAAAGAAGGGGAGATTGTCGCCGGCCGCGTCCTGGGCGTGACCAAGGACGATGTAATCGTCGATGTCGGCTTCAAATCCGAAGGGATTATCCCCATCAGCGAATTCACCGAGCCGATTAACGTCAAAGTCGGCGATCAAATCGAAGTTTTCCTGGAGCAAATCGAAGATCAGAACGGCCAGTTGATCCTGTCCAAATCCAAAGCCGATTTCATGAAAGTATGGGATCGGATTCATGAACGATACGAATCGGGCGATCTGGTCAAAGGCCGCCTGGTACGGCGTATCAAGGGCGGGGTGGTCGTGGATATTATGGGTGTCGATGCTTTCCTGCCCGGCTCCCAGATATCGTTGCGCCAGGTGCCGGATTTTGATGCTCTCATCAATACCGACATGGACTTCAAGATCATCAAGTTGAACAAGAGCCGCCGGAACATCGTCGTTTCGCGGCGGGTGGTGCTGGAAGAAGATCGCGAGAAGAAGCGGTCGACGCTTCTCAAGGAAATCCAGGTCAGCCAGGTTCGCGAAGGGATCGTCAAGAACATCACCGATTTCGGCGTGTTCATCGACCTTAGCGGCGTGGACGGCCTGCTCCATATCACCGACATGTCCTGGGGAAGGATCAAGCATCCTTCCGAAATGGTCAGTCTCGGCGATACCATCTCGGTCAAGATCCTCGATTTTGACGAGAAGACCTCGCGCATCTCCCTGGGGTTGAAGCAACTGACGCCTTACCCGTGGGAAAATATTGAAGAGAAATACCCCGTCGGCAAGAAAGTCACCGGCAAAGTGGTTTCCATCACCGATTACGGTGCATTCGTGGAACTGGAAAAGGGCGTGGAGGGATTGATTCATATCTCCGAAATGTCCTGGACCCAGCACATCAAGCATCCCTCGAAGATCATGAACGTGGGGGATAAGATCGATGCCGTGGTCCTGTCGGTGGATAAAGAAAACGAAAAGATATCTCTGGGTATCAAGCAGATGGAACCCGATCCCTGGGACACCATCGAGCATAAGTACCCCGTGGCCAAGGTTGTCTCCGGCAAGGTGCGCAACCTGACCGCGTTCGGCGCCTTTATCGAACTGGAAGAGGGAATCGACGGGTTGATACATATATCCGATATGTCCTGGACCAAGCGGATCCAGCATCCTTCGGAACTGATGAAGAAGGGCGATAAGATCGATATCAAGATTCTCAAAATCGATCATGAGAACCGCCGCATCTCCCTGGGGTTGAAACAACTTCAGGACGACCCCTGGCCGAAAATCGCCAAGAAGTACGCCATCGGGTCGGAGTGCCTGGGAGCTATCACGCGGGTGATGGACCGGGGCGTGCTGGTGGAACTCGACGGCGAGGTCGAGGGATTCGTGGCGACCAACCAGTTGGGCAAGCCCGATATCGAAAATCCCGCCCAGGCTTTCAACGAGGGCGAGCAGATACCGCTTCAGGTTATCGAGTTCGATCGTCCCGCCCACAAGATTGTCCTTTCGGTCGATGCCTACTACAAGAAACGGGATCACGCCGAAATGGATAAGTTTGTGACCGATCATCCCACCCGTTCGGTTTCCATGGCCGATGCCATGAGCGGCAAGAGTGCGGAATTGATGCAGGCGGCCGGCGGCGAGGAAACTCCGGCGGAAAGTACTTCGGTACCGTCCGAGGAGCCGACTCCTAAACCGGAAAATCCTTCGGAGGACACTCCGCAGGGATGATTATTTAGTCGTATTGCATGATACACGGCAGGCTTTTTATTCGGTCCCCGCTCGGGGTCGAGGACAAGCCTGCCGTTTTTTTGGCTTCCTTTCATCAATGGGTATTCTATTCTTATCATTTTCCTTGTGTTGAGTGTTGTCATCCTGGAGTTGTAGGTCAGGACCCTTGCGGTCCTGACACCTCTTCTTCAAAGAGCGTCAAAACCGCAGGGGTTTTGACCTACAGCAAAAGAGGATTGGCCATTCAGGGGAAATTCGCTGTATGCCAATGCGGGGCATATTAGTGCCATGAATTGGGTTCGTTTTGGAATTTTTTAATTTTCAAGGGGCATAATCTTTCGAAATGCGAAATTTTGTGCCGACCCCACCCCGCGAAGCGCGGGAGTGGGCCACCTTTCCCCGGTGGTTGGCAGGATAAGAATTTGAATTAGAAAGTCCCGACCCCTAAAGGGGATCGGCCACCCCCCCTTACAAAATCGCCAGTAAATTGATGGTAAAATGACAGCCGCCCCCATATGTGGAGGGAATATATTTTAATAACTCCAACTCGCGAGAATAAAGATGACGCTTCAGAAATTTTGCCAAAACGAACCCAACTCATTGCACTTGCTTGCCAGTCATCAACTTGCGGTGAATTTCGATTTCTGTTTTTATCGGAGCCTTTCCCCGACTTGATTGGGAAATTAAAAAAAAGGGGAAAACTGTCGTGAAACGAACCCATTTGGAGATGGGGACGATATCCTTTTACATTTTAAACTGAAAGCGGGAACTGGAAAAAACCATCACATTCGAAGAGACAATGATTGCTGACACCTTAAAAATAACAAAACGAACCCATTTAATATGTCCCGGAAGGATAAAATTCAATACTGGATCCCCATTCCCCGATAGGGGTCGGGGACAAGCTTTATGGGGATGACATTCCAGAGGTTTATTGTGAATTAACCCGACTGCTCATATTTAGATTTGTACCGTTTGTCTCTCTCCCATTCAAGAGATTGCCTAATCTGTCGAAAAATAAATTATTAGATAAAAATACTACCAATTTTCAGGGAGAATATCATGGGCGTGTTAATGGAAATTATCGAGTGGGTTGACCCTACCGGCGAAGAAATGATCTACCGCATCCCGCAGGAGGGATCGGCGGATTTCAAAATGGGCGCGCAACTTATCGTCCGCGACAGCCAGATTGCCATCTTTTTCAAAAGCGGCCACGCCGCCGACTCTTTCACCACCGGCCGCCACACCGTCACGACCTATAATATTCCCATCCTGACCCGGCTTCTTTCGCTTCCGTGGGGATTCAACTCCCCCTTCCGGGCCGAGGCCTATTTTGTCAACCTTAAGACTTTCACGAATCTCAAGTGGGGCACCAAGCATCCGGTCACTTTCAAGGACAGCCGCCTGGGACTTATCAGACTTCGCGGGCACGGCGCTTTCACGTTCAAGATTGTCGAGCCGATGCTGTTTTTGAATACCATCGTGGGGCGGCAGGCCCGGTATACCACCGATGATATCCAGAGTTATCTTCGCGATGTCATCATCGCCCGCATGAACGACCTGCTGGGCGAAAAACTGGATACGGTCCTGGATATGCCTTCGCAGTACACGGAACTGGCCGAAGAGTTCAAGGGGATCGTGGGGACGGAGTTCACCAAGTACGGCCTGGAACTGGTCGACTTTTATATCGCGTCGATTACGCCGCCGGAAGATGTTTCCAAGATGATCGACCAGCGCTCCGGGATGGAGGCGGTCGGCGATTTGGATAAATTCCTCAAATACGAGATGGCCAAAGGGCTGGGGATGACTCCCACCGGTCAGGCCGGGGCCGGGATGGGCATGGCCGCCGGGGTGGGGGTGATGATGCCGGGACTTTTGCAGAAAGTATTTTCGCCCGAGCAGACCGATTTAAAGGGGCAGAAAGTGGCCACGGTTACCTGTCCCAAGTGCCATGCCGAAACGCCGGAGCAATCGCGGTACTGCTATCGCTGTGGGGCGGCGGTGGTGGTGCAGAATAACTGCCCCCATTGCCAGCAGGAACTTCCCTCCGAGGCCAACTACTGCCTGTACTGCGGGCATAAACTCGATGCCAAGACGACCTGTCCGCACTGCCAGAGTGAGGTTATCCCCGGGTCGAAATTCTGCGGTTCGTGCGGGAAACCTTTGAACGGAGCCGACCAGAGCGATCATGGACCGTCCCAGGCCTAAAGGCGGTTTTTATATCGGGGTAACCTGCCCCGGCTGCGGCGGCGATCTGGAACTGGAAGAAAATTTCTTTGTCCTGACCTGCCGCTTTTGCGGTTCGGTCTTGCGCGTCCAGAAACCGAAAGTGCCGGCGGCTTACCTGGTGAAAAGCAGTAAGACGATTTCGGAAATTCGCTTTGCGGCCGACCGGTATCTCAAGGAAAAAGGGCTGGCGCTTCTCAAGGCCTCGGATGAAATCGAGCCGCTGTTATTCCCCTATTGGAAAATCGATGCCGTCATACTGAAGGTCCGCAATAAAGTTGTCGAGCGGTACGGTTATACCGAGGAAAACAGTGAGCAGGAAGTCAAGTACGAGCAAAAACTGACCGATATTTCGCTCTCGCCTTATTCCGTGACCGTTTCGGCGTCGCAGGATAAGGATCGCCTGCCTTATACCCTGGGGATGCGGACCGATTATATCCGGTTGGAACCGTTTTCGGAAGAAAATATTCCGGAAGATTTCACGGTCATTCCGGTCACGCGACCGGAAAGCGAGGCTCTTCAGGATATCGAGAAAGGCGCCGAGAGGTTGACCAATATCAATCCGGCCTCATTTGGCAAAAACCGCACCAGGTTGTTTCATCCGGTAGCGGCCATTGTCTATTTTCCTTTTTATAGTATCCGCGGACAGGTCTCCGGCAAACAGAGGGAGATAATTGTCGATGGTCTCACCGGAAGGGTGGCGGCTCTGCGCGATATGGATGATGACAGCACGGCTGTTACGCCAACTGTGCCGTCACAGACGGAGTTCGGCCGCCTGACGGTAAGTCTTCACCGGTGCGCCACCTGCGGAGTCGATTTACCGGCCCGGCAGTCCTACTTGTATGTCTGCCATAACTGCCATGAAATAACTTCTCTCGAGGATAATCCGCATCTTTTGCAGGGAATCAAGGCTACGGTGGGATATGATCAATCCCCGGATAAATTAATTCCTTTCTGGGTTTTTAAAATGTCCGAAGGTCAGGCGCCGATTCTGAAGACTCTGTTTGGGGGGATTTATGCTTCGGAATTTCTGGTGGTGCCGGGGTTTCGTGTCAAGAATTTCGAGGCTTTTTTCCGGCTGGCGCAGAGGATGTCGACGGCGTCGGTGAAGTTCGAATTTATTCCGGCCGAAGGATTCCAGGCCCGTTTTGAGCCGGTGACGCTATCGTTGACCGAGGCCATGACGCTGGCCGACATCGTTATTTACCGGGCCGAGACCGGGCGACGCGGCGGGACCGAAACGGGGATGATGACTTTCATGCCGTCCGAAATCTCGCTGGTGTATCTTCCGTTCCACCCCGAAAATTATTTCTATGTCGATTCGGTAATCGGGGCGATTACTTTCGAAAAAACCCTGGTTGGGTGAGTGTTCGTTACAATCCGAACTAAATAAATCCAATTCGCCGCCGATATCTTAGACCGGATGGAATCCATAACTCCATTTCGGTTTAAAGGGGCTTTAAAAGGTACTTCTATATTACCGTCATCTCGCGGTCACCTGTCATCGCTTGTCTTCGCCGCCGTCATTACCGGCGTGACAAGTATTATATTCAATAATATAGCGAAATGGTCGTTCCCCGCCGCCAATGGTAACGCGATGGAAGTAGTTTCGCCATATACCTTTTTTGCGGTCTTATTGGCGGGCGTGGTTTTTCTGGCGGCGTATCTATATTTTCTCCGGCGCAGAATGAATGATGAAACCCTGGAAAAGGCGCTTCGCCGGGCGGAATTCCTTCGGGATGGTTTCCTTGATGCCGCCCGGTATATCAACCAGGCGATAGTAATCATCGATAAAGAATATCATGTGCTCCATATGAATCCGGCGGCGGAAAAACTTATGGCGATGAAATATGATTCTTTCCAAGGAAAACGCTTTCAGGAAATATGGCCCAGCGGGGCCATTATTTTTGATGCTGATTCCGACAAGGCCGAAATAGCCTTGCACGCCGGACCGGGACGACAGGTGCGTATACACAAAATCGCCATTCCCGATCCCGCTTCGGCCGGTGTATACCGGGGCTGGGTGCTCCTATTGCGCGAAGGCAAAGGAGAGACCGCAGTGTCGGAAGGAACGCCTCATGCCGGTAAAATCCACTATACTATCGACGGAACCATCAAGCATATCGACGCCGGATGTTTGAAAATTCTGAACCTGGATGATGTCTACCCCGATACCGACGAAGTGGTCGGGAAAAATATTTCGGAACTGGTGATGTATACCAATACTTTCCGCGCCATCCAGCGAAAAATTCTCACCGAGCCGAATTTCAATAATCTGGAATTTTGTTTCACCACCATGGGCGGCATCCAGAAATGGGCCTCGCTTTATTCGCATATCGATATCGACCCGGAAACCGGCGATAAAATAATTCGCTCGGTCTGGAAAGACATTACGGCCCTGAAGACGGTGGAAAAGGAACTATCGGAAAAATCATTTTTCCTGGACAATATCCTGGGGCATATCCTGGACCTGGGGCTGATAGTAACCGACCCGATTTTTCGCATCAAGTTGGCCAACCCGACCGCCGGGAAAATTCTGGCCTATCCGCCTTCGGAGTTGCTGGGAAAGAGCATCATTGACCTTCTCATTCGGGATAAAATCGATCCCGCCGGAATCGAAAAGGCTCTCATGGGGGTTCGTAACGGGGGCGAGCATCTCTTCACCATTCGCAAGAAAATCAACGGCGATATACGCACCATGGCGTCACGGATGCGTGCCATGCGCGATGACTCCGGGCGGATACTGGGTTACTTCTTCGCGCTCCGCGATAATACCGACAGCGATCTTCTGGCCCGGGACTTGAATCAGCAGCGCCAAATATCCAATTTCGCCCTGCAATGCCTGCCTTATCCGTACTATATCATCAATGTCGAAAATCATCAGGTTGAAATGTCCAACAGGGTTTTGCCGGACATGCCGATTCAGCGCACCTGCCACCGGCTGCTTCACGGCACGCCGGAACCGTGCCGCGGAATTGACGGTAATTGTCCTATGGAAGAGATAAAAAAAACCGGCCGGACGATCACGGTGATCCACCGGCATAGAGACTCCCGGGGTCTTGCCACCCTCGTCAGGATTCAAGCCGGACCGGTGACCGACAATCAGGGCAAGGTCACTCATATTGTCGAATATGCCCTGGACGCCGCTGACAATACAACGGAACGAATGACGATTCAAACCGCGGCGGAAAGAATATTCGAATCTTATTCCGATTACTCCCGGTCATAACCATAGTCGGCAAAATAGAGAAAGGCCGATGATGTCATCGGCCTTTCGCGCGAATACTCTTTTTTCACATCGTCTAAGGATGCAACGGCGCGGGTCCGCCCCGGTACAGGAAATCGACCAGGTAAATTATATCCAGGACATTTACTTCACCGTCGGCGTTGGGATCGCCGGTGCCCAACACGGCCGGGGGAGGACCGCCGCGGAATTTGAAGCCGACCAGATAAACGGCATCGAGAATATCAACGGCCTTGTCACCGTTGGCGTCGCCGGAGATATGTCCGACCATGGGGACAGTGCTGTTGATGGTAAACGGCGTGGCGTCATAGAACATGCCTTCCACACTGAATTCATGGTCTTCAATGTCCCAGAGCGGCACGTAGCCCTGGACAAACAGGCGAGCTTCGAATTCGCCGACGAGGGCATCACCCGCTATTTCGGGAATGGGCGAGGGCACTATACTGACATCGCTCAAGGGAATGGCCCCGTTAAGAGTAAGCGACGCCAAATTGACGTCCGTGATTTGGTATTCGCCCCAAAAATCGCCCATGAAAACGGAAGTCATGAGAGGGTTAACGCCATTGGCCATGTAGGCGAACATGGTGTCCATTTCCATGACGGCCAAAGGTTCCGTTACTATTTGACCGTATATATTCAACAGGTATTTTAGTTCGGCAACGGAGGACAGACGGTCGGAGCCCTGGCCGACGCCCATCAGGATGAAGACGTACTGGCTGTCGCCGGGGGCCATGTTTAACGGGCCCATGCTGCCCATCACGCGACGGTCGGAAGGATCAATATCCAGATCCCCGGTTCCGGTAACGGGATTACCGGAATGCCAGTAAGTCAATTCCTGCCCGTTATAGGTGTAAGGGGTGCCGTCGCGGTTCAAGCCGCGCATATAATTGTACGATTCTACGAAATTATCAGGATCGGTCCCGTTAATATATTTAGCGCACGCCGTCATGCCGAGGTTTCTGAATCCCGGTATGATATTGCCGTCGAAATAGGCCTGTTGGCCAGTTGCCAATACCAGGGGACCGCATATAATTTTGAATCCGACCGCCGGTGGAGTCGAAAGATACTGGGGGTCGTTGTTAGTGGCATTGTAGCAGAAAAACAGATTATTCAGAGTATCGCACCCGACAAAGTCATCGTTCGAACCACCCAGATCGGGATCGGTCCATAGCGAGAAATAACAATCCTGAATACTGTTCTGCCCTCTATTGTATATTTTGTATTTTAAATAAATGACATCTTCCCTGGTACCGCCGCTCTGAAAGGCCCAGACTGTCAGTTGGACTTCCGTGCCCAGAGGCAATGTCTCTCCGGCGCCATTGTCGTGCTGGTTAGGATCGGCGTCGTTGAAAACCGTCCAGAGCATCTGATTGCCCAGCATGGCGGGCTTTCCCAGTTCATCGATCGGGGCGCCCTGGTCAACCGGCCAGTTGAGATAGTCGCTGTTGGGATTGCTCTCCAGGCTGTCGCTGTAGAGTTTATAGACCTTAAAGGCGGGATTGTCGGGTTGATAGGAGCCACCTTCCATCGGCCCTGGGACATATTCGTCGTCGTATTCGGCCGTGGTAACGCGGACATTACCGCCAACCTTGCCACCTATCCAGAGCCCGGCGGCGTAAAGAACCGATGAGGTCAGGGTCCCGTTTTCAATATCAGCGACTGTCTCGAAAGGATAATAAGTACCGTAATCGTTACCAAAGACGTCACTTAAGTCCCTTCCGAAATTACCATGATTGGTGACGAACATGAGAATATTGCCGGGATTGATATAAGTGTCGTTGTCGACGATCTTATCGGACGCCGGGTTCTGGTATCCATCCGGGGGCGCGGCCAGAGAGGCTGCTGCCAGGACCGTCAGAAAACAAATAACTGTCAGTTTTCGCATCTTTCCCTCCTGCTTAATTAACAGTTAGGGGCAATTGGGTGCCGGCCCACCCTTGTATTTGAAATCTATCATATGAACTATATCCAGAATGTCCACCACGCCGCTGTTGTCGACATCGCCGGCTTCCGGCAATATCGGGGCCGGACCGTTCTTGAACTTGTAGTCGATCAGGTAAATTATATCCAGAAGGTTGAAAAGCCCGTCCCGGTCAACATCACCGCACAGGTAGAGCAGAATCTTGACCGTCTGACTGCCGGTGGCGTACGGATCGGAAACCTCGACCGTGAAGGTCGCCAATCCCGGAGTGGCCGAGGCCGTCCCGGTCAGGGAATCATGCGCAGGATTCAGCCAGGCCGGATAGGCGGAGTATTCTATGGAATGTTCGGTATCGTCGATATCGTAAATATCCGGAAAATACCCGAAGGATCCTTCCGTTTTGCAGATGAAGGAATCGGGTGAATTTATCTGCGGCGTCATGTTGACCTGGAATTTATGCGCCATGGGGGCGCCGATATAAGGGTGATTCTCCACCCGGCCCGACAGATCACCCGCCCTTAAGAAATAGGCCACTTCGGTGCCGTATCCCTGGGCCGGAATATATGCCACGAATGAATCCGGGGAAACCAGAGGTGTCATCGAAACGAAATCGTACGTGGCACCGTCGTCGGTGCTGTAGTAAACTTTCAGGGAGTCGGCAATCAAGGCTTCGCCGGAGTGAGCCACAATGCGGGCTTTCACCGCGTACGAACTCAAATTGTCACTCTGGGTGAAAAGCGGAATATGATCCAAATACAGCATGCGCCGGTCGGCAACGCCCATGGCCCGGCAGTGAAGGGCATCGGTATTCACCCAACTTCCGGTGAACCCGAGGATTTCGTAACCCGGCAGGGCGGCCTGATAAGAGGCAATGGC
>Ga0105105_10000225_pt1 | contig 26073 bp, 26 predicted proteins | sample PPLLaktember2015_4_FD_79108 | JGI IMG/M metagenome (GOLD analysis project Ga0105105, IMG submission 79108) | Freshwater sediment microbial communities from Prairie Pothole Lake near Jamestown, North Dakota, USA - PPLs Lake P8 Core (1) Depth... | ecosystem: Environmental > Aquatic > Freshwater >...
AAAAATATATTTGTAATTCCCAGTCTAAAATCTAAATCTTCCTATGAATTTACCATAGTAGGCAACCTGGGGGGGGACCAAAAAGAAATTAAAATCATAAAAGCTAAAGTAGGTGAGTCTAGACAAGGTGATTTTACTCTTTATTCTAGTACTCAAAAATCCACTACTTTAGGTTCCCCTTATGTGAGTATTGTTCAGAAAGTTAACACTAATACTGCAATTGCAGGCGATGGTCTAGAGTATAATATTACATTTAAAAATAATACACAAGTTAGAATTGGGGAAGGCTCTTTGAGAGTACAATTAGACAGTAAATTATTAGATTTGAGTAAATTAAATGCTAGGGGAGCGGACTTTGATGCTAGTACAAATACAATTGTATGGAGAGCTAATAGCATACCTCAACTAAAGACTTTTGGTCCAAATGAACAAGGAGAGGTAAGCTTCAATATTCCAGTTAAAAGAAATATTCCTATTGAAAACTTTAAAGATGTAAATTATGTCATTAAAACTAATGTGACTTTTGAAAGTAATGAAGTACCTACCACTTTAGGAGTAAATAAAATTATTCAAGGAAACTCTAGTGAGGTAAAATTAGCTACTCGTCTTATACCTAAAGCCACCATGTCTTATGTTAGTAAAGATAGCTCTATTATAAATACTGGTCCTATTCCACTTAAATTAGCCCAAATCACTACCTTTACTGTCAGTTTAGAAATTCAAAATTTAACAAATGATGTTTCTGGAGTTGCATTTAGAGCTAATTTACCAGAAAATGTAACTTGGACTGGTAAAAAAAATACTACCAACGGAGAATTAACTTATAATGAAAGAACAAAAGAAATTATTTGGAATGTAGATAATATTCCAGCTAATACTGGATTGCTAAGACCTTTGTATAGAGCAGTTTTTCAAATTGGAATAACTCCTGCTATTAATCAAGTAGGACAAATCCCACAATTATTAGGTAAAATCAATTATACAGGTAAAGATGACTTTACAGGAATAGATTTATCAGGTACTCTAGAAGCTCCAGCAGTTAGTGATATTGGTGGTCAGATAAGAGTAGAAGAGTAATTATGTTTGAACTTAAAAATAATGTGCATAGCTTAAGAAAGGGAATTCTGGATACTGGTAATACTAAATTGAACACTCCCTTTTTTATGCCAGTGGCGACCAAGGGCAGTATTAGAGGGATTGGTAATCAGGAGATGAATATTTGCTTTGATACAGATATTATTTTGATGAATACCTATCATATGTATCTAAAACCAGGATATGAGTTAGTTCATAAATTGGGAGGTCTTCATCAATTTACAAATTGGCCAAAAGCTATTTTGACAGATAGTGGTGGATTCCAAGTATTTAGTTTGTCAAAAATCAATAAAATCACAGAAGAAGGAGTTTATTTTAGATCTCATTTAGATGGAAGTGAACACTTATTAAGTCCAGAAGAGTCTATCAAAACACAATATTATCTGGGCAGTGATATTATTATGGTATTAGATGAATGTCCTCCCGGAGGATCATCTAGAGAATATATCTTAAAATCCTTAGAACTAACCACTCGTTGGGCAAAAAGATCTAAAGATGAATTAGAAAGATTATTACAGACTGATCCTAGACCTAATAATAGACCACTTTTATTTGGTATTGTCCAAGGAGGAATATATGAAGACTTGAGAAAATTAAGTTTAAGTCAATTGCAAGAAATTGGCTTTGATGGATATGCTATAGGTGGAGTATCAGTAGGAGAGTCAAGAGCAGAAGTGTTAAAAGTAATACAATGGACAGCTCCTCTGTTGCCCGATGATAAGCCTAGATATTTGATGGGGTTAGGTAAACCAGAGGAGATTGCGTATGCCACATCTCTTGGAGTAGATATGTTTGATTGTGTAATCCCTACTAGAGAAGCTCGTCATGGAACAGTTTATATTTGGAAATCAAGTAATAAGGAGCAAGATGTACATCAATATTTAAGAGATTTACAGCAAACAAAACAAGAAGCTAAACTTCCAGCAAATAAGTTTTTTGATATCCTTAAAATTCAAAATTTAATATACAGAGAAGATATTAGTACAATTGACCCTTATGCTGAGTGGCAAGGTTCTCAAGACTATAGCAGAGCTTATATTAGACATTTATATAATGTGAAAGAGCAATATGCTCTAGAATATCTTAGTCGTCATAATTTGCAATTTTATTTAGAGATGATGAAATATATTAGATCTTTTGAAGGATAACGAAATATATGAAAATAGGAGTATTATGGTTCCCAGCATGGGCTTCAACAGAAGACGATTTACAAGAAATGATAAAATATTTGAAACAAAATCACATAGAATATCATAGTATAAATCTAAAAGGGCATAATACTAAACCGTCTGATTTACATGGAGTGAGTTATAAAGATTGGCTCAAACAAGCAGAATTAGCTTATGTAGAGGTATCGCAAAAATGGGATTATATTTTTGTTGGGGGGCTTTCTATGGGAGGCCAGTTAGCATTATATTTAGCCTCCAAATATAGAGTAGATGGTGTTATTACTATTGGGACTCCACTTAAAATTAAAATACCATTTATTCTACGATATCTATCACATTTTTTACAGTATATTCCATATAGAATACACAAAAAAAATCACTTTTTTAATGAAAGAATACAAAAAATAAATCTATCTCGTAAAGGGGCTTATAGAGACTTTCCAATAAGCTCTGTAGCACAGGTGTGCCTTTTGACTAGAAAGATAAGGCGAAAATATATTCAGCATATAAGCTCACCTATAATGTTAGTTCAATCTACAACAGATCACGTGGTCCCTAATTATAATTTAGATATATTTCAAAAAAAACTCCAAACTCCATCACAAAATATTCATATTATGTGGGTTAAAGATGCATATCATTTAGTTAATTTAGATAGAGATAAACAAAAAGTATTTAATGTAATATATGAATTTATTCAAAAATACAGTATAATTAAATAATATAAATAACATAAAGATATGTCATATCTAGTATTTGATATAGAAACCATTGGAGATAGCTGGGATACTCTGGATCCAGAAACTCAGTCTTATTTGTTAAAATATACTGAGACAGAAGAACAGCAAGAATTAGTCAAAAGCACTTTAGGTTTATATCCACTCACTGGTCAAATCGTGGCTATAGGTCTGTATGATCCAGATAAAGATATCAAAAGCGTCTATTTACAGGCCCCTAAAAGTGATTTAGAGGAAAGATATGAAAAGGAAGGAATTTACTATTTAGTAGGTACAGAAGCTGAAATATTAGAAAAATTTTGGGCAACTATTCGTAAATATAGCACTTTTGTAACTTTTAATGGGAGAGGTTTTGATTGCCCATATATTTTGATGCGATCAGCAGTACATAAGATTAAACCAACCAAAAACTTAATTCCTTATCGCTATTCAGATAAAGAGCATATAGACCTTTTTGACCAGTTAACATTTTATAATACGACTAAAAAATTCAATTTAGATTACTTCTGTAAAAGATTTGGAATAATTAGTCCTAAAAGTGAAGGTATTACAGGATTAGATGTCCCAGAGTTGTTTAGTAAAGGAGAATATCAGCAAATAGCTGAATATTGTATGCGAGATGTAATCGCTACTGGCGAGTTATTTAAAATTTGGCGAGACTATATAAAATCTCCAATATGAGTGAAATAAAACCTAAATTATCAATTGTAATCTTGGCTTGGAATAATAAGAAAGATTTACAAAATTGTGTAGAATCAATTCTTAATACCTATAAAGAGTATTTTCAATTAATAATAGTCGATAATGCATCAACCGATAACACTACTGAATACCTAGCTCAAATCAAACAAGATTGGGACTCTACTAAATCACAACTCAATATCATTACCAATAGCAGTAATTTAGGCTATGCTGCTGGTAATAATATAGCCTTAGAGTATGTTCAGGGACAGTATACTCTTTGGCTGAATCAAGACATAGTAGTACAAAAATATAGTATAGAAAAGTTAATACAATATTTAGATAAAAATCCAGATTATACTATGGTGGCTCCAAAATTGCAATACTCAGATGGTAATATTCAAAAAAGTTGTCGTAAATTACCAACTCTAAGACATATTTTGAACTCTATTCTTAAACTGAAATGGGATGATAAATTTGACTATACTCAAAGCCAAGATTGTGAGCAACCAATGGCTTCAGCAATTATGATTAGAAGTAATATTATGCAAGAATTATTAGGATTTGATGCACATCCTGACTATTGGTTATTTTTTAATGATGTAGATTTATCCAAAAAATTACAATCTAGAGATTATAAAACCTATTATTTGGCAAAGTCAAAAATGTATCATAATCATGGAGCAAGTACTAAAAAGTTATGGAATATTAAGAAAAGATTGTATTGGCAGCGAGGGTTTAACAGATATTTCACTAAATGGTATTATAAGAGTTGGGGAGGTAAAATAATATTGTATTCTTTTTCAAGCTTATTATTTATACTATTATTAATAAGAGATACGGTTACTTTTATGAAAAAATAATAAAAATATGATATAATCAATAACAAGATTAGACAATTGAATTTATGATAAAAACTAGAATCGCACCATCTCCTACAGGAAATTTACATATAGGTACAGCCAGAACAGCTCTCTTTAATTATTTATATGCCAAAAATCAACAAGGTAAATTTGTAATTAGAATTGAGGATACAGATATTGCCAGATCAACTAAAGAGTCAGAACAAGATATTCTTGAAGGCTTAGAGTGGTTGGGACTAACGCCTGATGAGGGAATGTCATCTCAAGGGGAGTTTGGAGATTTAGGGCCATATAGACAAAGTCAGAGAGCTAGTACCTACAAACCATACTTAGAACAATTATTAGCTAGTGGGGAAGCTTATTGGTGTGATTTAAAAGAACAGGAGTTAGATATAATGAAACAAAAAGCTGAAGAATCTCAAGAGCAATTTGTTTTACGTTCTCCTTATAGAGAGCAAAAGATTGAACCAACTGAGCACTCAGTAATTAGATTCAAAGTTCCAGATACCAAAATCATTTTTGAAGATAAGATCAAAGGTAAAATAGAATTTGATAATTCACTTTTAGGAGACTTTGTAATTGCCAAAAATTTAGAATATCCTTTATACAACTTTGTAGTGGTAATAGATGATGAATTAATGCAAATAACTCATATAATCAGAGGGGACGATCATATAGCTAACACTCCAAAGCAAATCTTAATTAATCAAGCATTAGGATTTCATAATAAACAATTTGCTCATTTACCTCTTATTTTAGCACCAGATAAATCTAAAATGTCAAAAAGATTTGGAGCCACCTCTATTCGTGAGTATAGAGAACAAGGATATTTGCCAGAAGCTATGATAAATTTCTTAGCACTACTTGGTTGGAATGAAGGTAGCGATAGAGAGTACTACACTTTAGGTGAAATCATCGAGAAGTTTAGCTTGAAAAGAGTTCAAAAAAGTGGAGCTATATTCAATATTCAAAAACTAGACTCGATAAACTCCCATTATATAAAGCAATTAAGCCAATATAAACAATTAGAATTTGGTAGAAATTATCTAATTAAAAATGGTTTTGATATAAAAAAATGGACAGAAAAACAGCTAAATCAAATCATTCAAATCGAAATACAAAGAATTAAAAAATTTGCTGATATAGGAAAAGAAGTAGATTTTTTGTGGCAACAGCCCATATATACTTCTCAAATATTGGCTTATAAATCAATGAATAATGACCAAATTATAGCTAGTCTTGAGTGGAGTCAAAGATTGTTGTATAATATAGAAGATATAGAAGTATCCTCAATAGAAAATTTCATAAAAACTGCTATTAAAAATGAAAATAAGCAAATGGGTGAAATTCTATGGCCACTAAGAGTTTCATTGTCAGGTAAAGAAAAGTCCCCCTCACCATTTGAAATTATCTCTATATTAGGTAAAGATGAATCAATTCGTCGTATACAATATGCTATTAATCTTTCTCGCTTAGCAAAATAAAAATATTTTATTAATATTTTTATAACAAATCTAATACAATATGAAATTAAGATATATACTAACTTTTGCTATAATTATAAGCTGTATTTTTTTACAAAAAGGAACTTTTGTTTCAGCAGTAAGTCAATCTGAAATTAACTCTAAAAATGCTCAAATTAAGCAATTAGAAAGACAAATTCAAGATATACAAAATAGAAAAAATCAAACTACTCAACAAAAATCTAGTAAGGAAGCTGAAGTTAATAATTTAAAACAACAAATAAATAATCTGAACTCAGATATTAGAAAGTTGCAAGGTCAACTAGTAGAAGTTGGCCAAAAGATTAATGAAACAGATAATAATATTCAACAAACTACTCAGAGCATACAAGAATTAGAAACACAAATAGCTTCTAATAAAGATACTATTAAAAATTTAGTAGAGAGTCTTTATAAAAGTTCTCTCGTTCGCAATGAAGTGGTAGCTGTAGTCAGTGCAGACAAATTATCGGATGTGTTTAGCGGCATTGAGTACTCAAATACTGTTCAGATGAAAATACAAACACTATTAGATGAAATAATAGAGAAAAAAACTGTACTAGATACTACTAATCAAAATTTAGCTAATCAAAAAGCTACCTTAGCTTCAACACAAGGGGCATTGGAAGACACTAAAGAGTCTATTGAAAATAGTAAGAATAGCGTTCAAAATAAAGCTAAAGCCTCAGAAATAGCAGTTAATCAACTTAATGCTAGTCTAAGCTCACTTAGCTCAAAAGAGCAAGAACTAGAAAAATTAAGGAGTCAAGTAGCCAGAGAGCTTGCTTCAATACAAGCTACACAACGGATTGTATCATCCAAAAGTCCATTAGGTTCTATAATCTGGCCTGCACAAGCGAGATATTGTAGTCAGGGCTACGGTATGACTAAATATGCTAAAACGGGGATTTATAATGGTCAAGGCCATAATGGTATTGATATTTCTGGATCAGGTCAAGTATACTCTGTTCAAAGTGGTATAGTATATGCTAAAAGTACTGGAAGAGTTTGTGATAATAATGGATTAAAAGGTAATGATTCGCGCTGTAATGGTGGTTGGGGAAACTGGGTAGCTATTCTTCATGATAGTGGTCATGTTACATTATATGCCCATTTATTAGGACATAGTCCTGTCGCCCAGGGTTCTAGAGTTAGCCAAGGACAAGGCATTGGATCGATTGGAAACTCTGGACTGTCAACGGGAAATCACTTACACTTTTCAATATATAGGTCATTTGGTCTCTCTGCATCTGGTATACCTGCATACAACTACTCACAGACATTAAATCCCGAGTCATACTATAATGTTAGCTGTTGGAGATAAGAATCTAGACTATGAAAAAAAGAGTATATAATCAAGCTAAAACTAAACCAAAAAATAATATTAAAAATGCCTTAATAACTTTGTTTTTAATAGGTATAATTATATTTTTGGGTATCAAAATATTAGATATATATAAAATAAAATATACAAGAGAATTAGAAAAACAAGAATTATTAAAACAGGTAGAGAGAATTAAGCAAGATACAGTTTCTTTAGAAAAGATCCAAGAATATATTAGTACATCAGCTTATCAAGAAAGAGAAGCTAAACAAAAGTTAGATCTTAAAAAAACAGGCGAAGAGGTCGCAATAATAACTCCAGGATCAATTACAGCTAATTTGAGTAATGAGGAGCTAATATCTATACTAAGAGATCCAAAGGCTGAACAAAAAATTCCAGCACAAACTAACCCAGAGAGATGGTGGGCATTTTTCTTCGATAAAGATAGATTATAACAAATAAGATGTTGTCCGACCAGGACTCGAACCTAGATTAACAGGACCAAAACCTGTCGTCCTACCAATTAGACGATCGGACATCTGAAAATTATTATACCAAAATATTTTAAATAAATCAAACTTTTGGTAATCCGTGCTAAAAAACTTGTATTATAATAACTTTTATATAAAGAACGGAGCTAGAATAGAGGATAATAGTCCCAATAATATTGTTATGAACACAAACATAAATCCTATTTTCTTGATAATTTTCTTTAGGCTTAACTTTTTCTTGACCTTACTCATACAAATTCATTTGAAATTTTTCTAAATATATTATATAATATATTCATAAGTATAATTATGTCAAGTTAGATTTTTATGAAAAAAGAAGTATTGTCAATCGTTGTAGAAAAGAGAGAGCAAGTTGGTAGTAAAAAAACATCTGCTCTAAGAGCTAAAGGTATTGTGCCAGGTGTTTTATATGGTAGTGGTTTGGGACAAGCTAAACCGGAGTTAATTCAAGTTAATTCTCTAGAGTTAAATAAATTATTATCTAATATTGAAGAATCTAGTTTAGTGAATGTTATTTTGGGTAAGAAAAAATATCCTACCTTGGTAAAAGATATTCAAAAAAATCCTCTAAAGGCTGAAATTTTATCAGTTGACTTTTTTGCTCCTGATTTGAATGAAGAGGTAGAGACTCCAGTAGCTCTAGAGTTCGAAGGTGTTTCTCAATCTGAAAAAGCCGGAAATACTTTAGTTAAAATTCATCAAGAAATTGAAGTTAAAGCTTTACCCCAAGATTTGCCAGAACATATTGTAGTTGATTTATCTAAATTAGTTACACTAGATGATGTGATTCGAGTCAGTGATTTAGATTTACCAAAAGGAGTGGAAGCATTATTAGATGGAGATGAAATGATTGTAATGACTGAAACTCCTCAATTAGAAGAAGAACCAGAGATGACTAAAGAAGAACTGGATGCTCTTGAAAAGTCTCAAGCTGATAAAAACTCTAAAGATACTAAAGAAGAATAGAACTTTAAAATAATAATATGAATAAAAAAAATCAAAAAAAACTGAGTAATAAAATACAGGTTTCAATTGGTGTTTATATTTTAACTTTATCATTTATATTTTATCCAGTACCTAATTTATTGGCTAACTCTAAATTAGAAGAAACTAGAAAAAATCTAAATCAGGAATTGACAAAAATTGATGACTTAAGTAAATCTAAACAAGAAACTGATATTCAAGTTAGAACTTTATCACAAGAAATAGATTCTTTGGACAAAGAGATTAACTCGGCCCAAAAAAATTTAGATACTACAAATCAGGATATTGAGTCAATTCAAGCAGAGTTAAGTGAGACAAGACAATATATATCTGCCTTAGAGCAGACAATTCGAGCTCAAAAAGCTTTGATTAGAGAATATGTCAGTAGTTTGTATGTACAAAAAGATGTATCTTTATTTGAGGTTGTTTTGTCTCAGGATCAATTGTCTGATTTGTTGGGTTCTGTGCAAAAAACGGGTGTTATGCAAGATTCAATAACAGAATCAATTACTTTAATCTCTGCTAAAGAGCAAGAAATTGTATCAGAAAAAAAACATCTTTTTGATAAAGAAGAAGAATTGATGGCTCTAAAACAGTCTCAAGAAAGACAAAAAAATCTTCTACAACAAACTCAGGAAGACAAAGAAACGTTATTAGCTCAGACTAAAGGACAACAATCTGAATATGAAGAGTTATTAAAACAATCATTTGCTACTAAACAAAATCTTTTGAATAGTATTAGAGTTATAGGAGGTGGTTCCGATGGTAGACCAGGAGCAATTTCCTTAGAAGAAGCTTATGCTTTAGCAGTATCTAATACTGCTAGGCTAGGAAACAAAATCAGACCTGAATATTTGGTGGGGGTTATGAAAATTGAATCAGGTCTTGGTGGAAATGTAGGTAGATCTTTTTATAAAGATTCTTTGAGTGGTTGTGCCGCTCGTGAAGGTAATAATACTAAATTAAACTTTAATAAAGAAGAGCAATCTTTTGAAAAAATAACCTCCTCTCTAGGAGTTCCTTTGACTCAACCTGTGTCTGGATGTCCTTATCCAAAATATACTGGAACTGGAGGGGCTATGGGGCCTGCTCAAATTATGCCTGCAACTTGGCTTGGATATGAATTGAAATTAAGAGAATTAAAGGGGGGGGCAACTGTAAATCCTTGGAATATGGAAGATGCTATGTTAGCTATGGGAATGGTTTTATTAGGTAAGGTTGGAAATCAGTTAATTGCGGGTAATGATGAGTTAGAGAGACGGGCTGCTTTGTGTTATCTGGGTGGATGTAATGTTAAAAATATGTGGTATGCTGATAAAGTCTTAAATGAAGCAGCTAGAACTAAAGAGTTATTAGGAAAATAAAAAATCCCCTTATTCTGATCAGAGTTAAGGGGAATGATTTAATTTATTTATTCTATTATATCTTAGTTTATTTTAATTTACATATTATAGTGATGGTACTAAATTACTATACTTACTCCAAGCTTTGATTTCTTTTTCAGATAAGTTTTGAGCATCTTGTATTGTATCTTCTAAGTCACTAAGTTCAAAGTCTATCTCTTGAGCTAGGCTTAGATGATGCCGATAATATTCATTTTTTAATACTGTCTCAGCATATATCTTTTGCTCTTTTGATAAATTAATTTCTTTATCTTTAGAATACTCAGCAATAGCCTTACGAGCTAGATGAGTTACTCCATCTCCTGCATTTGCTTTGATAGTAATTTGGGTTTCAGATTTTTGAATATCAGTGTTCTCTGTTACTATCTCTTCAGATTGTATTTCACTCTTCTCTGTTTCATCTACTACTTCCTCTCCTTCTTTCTTAATTTCCTCTACCTTATCTTCTACTGTTTTATCCTCAGTATCTCTATTGAATGCATATACGCCACTTACTATCAAAAATACTATCAATATAATTGAAATAATATTTTTAGTCCAAAATCCTTGTTCCTCTTCAGTGTTCTGTGCTTCTGTTATTTTCTTTTCTTCACTCACTTCTATTCACCTCCTTTCTTATCTTAATTATTTAGTGTTCAATGAGAATATGTCTGTCTTGTTCCTGTAAGTCTTTATAAATCTTGATTAGAGCATTAGGGGCTAAAGATTGTATAATAGCTTTTAGCACCTCTGCTTGCTCGGGATTTATCTCTATTATTATGTTAGGCCATAATACAAAACGACTCTTAATTTCTTGTAATAGTCTGATATAGTGCTCTAATCCATCATTAAGTGAATAGAGTGCAGTATTAGGTTCATACAAAATAGAGTCGTCTTGGTATTGATTTTGATTCAGATAAGGTAGGTTTGCAATTATTAGATCTGGTCTTGTATCTTGTTTGTAAAAAGGGGATAACAAATCTCCCATTAGCCAAACAATATTATCTTGCTTACCTGTTAATATTATATCATTATTTTTAGCAATCTGTAAGGCTTCTTTAGAAATATCACTAGCCATAATGGTAGAATTGGGTAGCTCCAACTTTAGAGTTATTGCTATACAGCCACTCCCAGTACCAATTTCCCAGATAATTGACTTAGATTTATTCTTGAAAATTTCTTTTGTAATATCTATGATAGCTTCCGTTTCAGGACGAGGGATTAATACATTATGATTAACTATGAACTCTCGTCCATAAAATTCTTTATACCCTAGAATATAGGCTATTGGCATTTTGTTTAATCGAAGATCCAGAGATTCATTAATAGCTTCTAATTCAAAGTCTGATAAAATATAATTTTCTTGTAATATTAAATCCATTTTACTCATACCCAAAGCATGTTCCAGAATTAAGTTTGCATCTAGATTTGGGGTGGGGGATTGATTTTGAAGCTTCTGTTTAAGTTGTAGGTTGATTTCTTTTATATTCATCAAAGGCATCTAAAATAATACTAAAGTCTCCTAATAGAACCCCTTCAATATTTGAGAAATTTTGTTTAATTCTATGATCTGTAATTCTATCCTGGGGGAAATTATAAGTTCTTATTTTCTCAGATCTATCTCCAGTTCCTATCTGGTCTTTACGAAAAGCGGATTCTTTTTCAAATTGCTCTTGTTTAATTCGGTCTAAAATTCTAGTTCTCAAAATTTTCATTGCTTTATCTTTATTTTTGAGTTGAGATTTTTCATCCTGACAAGAGACAACAATATTTGTTGGTATATGAGTAATTCTAACCGCTGAGTCGGTGGTATTAACACTCTGTCCTCCCGGCCCACTAGATCTAAAAACATCAATTTTCAAATCATTTGGATTGATTTCAATATCAACTTCTTTGGCTATTGGTAATACCGCCACAGTTATAGTAGAGGTATGGACTCGTCCAGCTTTTTCTGTTTTTGGTACTCTTTGAACTCTATGGACTCCACTTTCATATTGTAGGTATTTATAAACTTCTGGCCCTCTAGCTTCTACAATGACTTCTTTTAATCCTCCAACTGAATTCTCTGAAATAGATAAAATTTCGGTTTTAGCACCATTTTTTTGTAAAAATGTAATATAAGCTTTGAATAATTCTAAACCAAATAATCCAGCTTCATCTCCACCAGCTCCAGCTCTTAGCTCAATAATAATTTCATCAGCAAAAGTTTCTTTGGGTGTAATTAAATCTATCCATGTATTTTCCTTTCTATCTAATTCATATTTTAGCTTCACTAGCTCTTCCTCAGCCATTTCTTGAAGCTCAGGATCCTGTAATAGACTTTCTGCTTCTAAAATTTGAACTTTTAGATTCTCAATATCTTTTAATAATTCAACTTTATGTCCAATTTCAGTATGCTTCTTAGAAATACTCACAAAATCTGGACTTGCAAATATCTGAGGATTAGACATTTGAGCAGACAAATCAGCATATTCTTTTTGTAAATCTACTAAAGAATTACTCATATTTTATCTTTAGTAATGAAAAATTTATTTATTAGATAATTGTTCTTTCTTCTCTAATTTAGCTCGGAATTTTTCTACTCTTCCAGCAGTATCAACAAGAGTTCTTTTTCCAGTATAAAAAGGGTGACATTTGGAGCAAACTTCAACTGATGCTATATCTCGAACTGATCCGATATTAAATTCAGTAGAACAAGAAATACATTTAACAGTAGTATAAGAATAGTTAGGGTGAATTCCTGATTTCATAGTAATTGCATTAAGTATTATGTAATTGTCTAAAATAATATCATAAATTTAAGATAAAGTCAATTTTTTTGTATATTTTACTATATTATATTTTTATGTTATTATAAGTTTATTCTATAATATAAAATTACCATAATGAATTCCAATCTTACCTTAGGTGCAATCACTGCCAAAATACAAAGAAAGTTTAATACGATTGTGATTATAACCTTACTGTTTACATTAATTGGACTTATAATTACTTTAATTTTACCAAAACAATATAAGGCTGAGTCACAATTAGTTTTGTTACAAAAAGTCAATCCTAATATTGACTCCTATACTGCTCAAAGATCTGTCGACGCCAATGTGAATTTGCTTATAGATTTAGTCTATACTGATGTATTTTTTAACAATGTCATAACAGAAAGTGCTGAGATTAAAAATTTATTCCCAGATAACTCAAGAGATAGGAGAAGAATTTTTGCAAGAAATATAGTTGCAAGGTCAAGAGGAACAGGGTTTATCTCAGTTGATACTTATGATAAGTCCTCCGAATTAGCTTTGAATATGAATAAAATAGTTGTAAATAAATTAATAGATCAGGCAAAATCTCTTTTAGGAGATACGGCTAATATTCAGGTTGTAAACCAGCCAGCTTTATATGAAGGAGTTGGAAGACCCAATATAGTGATTAATTTATTTGGCTCAGCTTTATTAGGATTTATAGTAGCCATAGCTTATGTTGTAAGTCGTAAAGATCAGGCTATTATATATGACTTTGGGGTTGACGATATAGCTTCTCCACCAATTCCTGATGATGTTACTATAGCTCAAAATCCAATATTAGACTCAGAAAACACCCCAACTATTACTCCAGACACTGAATATGACTCAAATAAATTCTAATATCATATTGATATTAGGAGGGGTAAATCTACTGATGTGCACATTATTAGATGTCTCTCCCATAATATTTTTAATTAGTCTAATAGTTTGGATATTATTTTCATTAACATTAGTATCTTTAGAGGCATCTTTATTGTCTCTAATTTTTATCAGACCATCTATAGATATCGTCGGCTATTTAAGTGTTCCAGATTGGCCAATTATTAATATTGGCTCTAGTATTACTATTATTACTATAATTTTATCTCTAATTTATCTATATCAAAATAGGCAATATATTTATAATACCAAAATCCCTTTGACTAGGATTATAATACTTATATTAGTAGTATATATCACATTTAGTTTTACAGGAATTTCATTGTCTATGGGATTACAAGAGACTATTAGATTATTGAGTTTTATTGTTTTATATTTTGTTGGTTGGATATATGTTGTGAATCAAAATAAGTTTTTTAATTTAATAAAACTTATTATATATTCTAGTATAGTACCTCTAATTGTATCTTATATAGAATATTTTTCTGGCGGTGGTCTTTATACCAATCCTGGTTTTGAAAACCGTATCGCTGGTACCTTCGGACATCCCAATGTTTTGGCATATTTTTCAGTTATTATATTGGCTTTGATTAGTGTCATTTTATTTTATAAAAATAATATAATCTCTAAATTCGAAAGAGAAGTATTTGCCGTCATAGGTATATTATATGCAATTGTATTATTAATAACATTCACCAGGGGTGCTTGGTTGGGATTGATTTTATTTACTATATTAATTAGTTTAGCTCAATATCCCTTTAGAACTATTAAAAGAAGTTCCATTATAATAGGATGTGGTATTATATTTATAGTTACTTATAATGTTTTAGCTTCACCTAATATTCTAGACTTAAAGCCATTAGATCAATTACCTGTAATTAATAGGGTGGTGGGTCTATTTAATTCAGACCCTAGTGATTCAGTTATCTGGAGATTAAATATGTGGGATGATGCTTATAATAAAGCTTTAGAATCTCCAATTATAGGTTTTGGTACCGGAAGCTCTGAGATGATAATAGAGCAGACTCGTGGCACATTTCGGGGATCTTTGGAAGTACATAATGACTATATTAAAATCTTTTTAGAACAGGGTATAATTGGATTATTGATATATTTCATTCTTATTATTAATATTCTCTATACACTATATTCAATATATATTAAAAATAAGAATATTTATATTTTAACTATAGCCACCTTGATGACTATTATCTATATTGTAAGTTTTTGGGACAACTTATTAAGAGGTACAGTTTTGATGTGGATATTATTTTTACTATTAGGAGGAGTACTACATTATAATCAGCTGAATAATAAAGTAAAGTGTAATTAAAAATATGAAAATTTTAGTATTAGGTAGACAACATATTGCAAAATCAGAAGATATAATACAGGGTTTACAAGATTTAGGTCATAATGTGGAGTATCTTCTATTCCCATCACTACAATATCCAAGAGAATACTATAATACTCATAAAGGAGAGATAGCTCGACCTATTTATAAATCTAAAATCTCTTATTATTGGAGACACTATAATAATATTAGAGATATATTAAAATCTTCTAAATTTGATAAAGACTATGATTATATTTTAGCTATTGATTGGTTTGAAGCTAATATTGCTCTATCACTTAGAAAATACTATCCCAATACTAAGATTATTTATTATGCCTATGACTATTATTTTTATAATAGTATATTCTCCTCAAGATATTGGATTAATAAAATAGAACAATCTGCTTTTATGAGAGCCGATATAGTATGGGCAGTTAATCAGCAGATTATAGAAGAGCATAAAAGCAGAAATTATAATAGAAATCAAGTTAATGTAGTTCCTTTAGGGATAAAATCTAAAAACATACCAGATTACAATCAAAATCCAAGGCAGTTTCTATTCATGGGAAATTTCAAAGAAGGCCATAATTTAAGATTATTAGTCAATACCTTTTCTAATTTACCATCAGATTATCATCTACACCTAATAGGTCAGGGGAATATATATAATGAAATTGAGAATTTAATTCAAGATTTAGGAGTTAAAAACATTACTCTTTATGGATTCAAAACTGAACAAGAAGTGATAAATATAATATTACAAAATCAAATAGGTTATGGTATAGCTCTGTATGAGAATACTCAAGAAATAGCTTGTGTTGATCCCGGTAAGATTAAAGATTATTTAGCATTGGATCTACCAGTTATAACTACTAATAATCATAATATGAGTAAGAATATACAGGATTATAATCTAGGTATAATATTAGACAATGTCAATTCAGAATTAGATAAACAGATAATAAACTTAGATGAAAATGATATCGAGTCCATAAAACCCAATATACAATACTATATCCAAAATCATAGCTATAATATTGTATTAGATAAAGCTCTCAGTAAGCCCTAAAACTATTGCCAAATTATTATATTTATGCTATGGTAAAAGTGTCCTCTAGGGAAATTAACCCTCATGAAACTTTCTTTTTTGAACCCCCTTTTTCTCGCAGTTTCATTTTTGATTATTCCATCAGCTCCAGTTCTTGCTGATGGTTATTGGCAACAAGGAAAGTTTTGTAGTCAAGAAAATAACTATTGTGGAGAAATTTGGGGGAGCGGTCATAATTATAGTCCAAATGACTATTATTACCAACCCATGCTGGATAGCATTGAGTACAATGGTAGTATAATAAGAACTGGGATTAGACCAAATACTGATATTTGTAGCTTAGTTAAGCATATTTTAAATCAAAAGATTGTGATGGATTTATAAGATTTGATAAAAACACCAGAATACATATATTCCGTAATTACTCCCAGCAACAGTATTATCAAAATAATCAATGGGGGAATAGACAACAGTATAGGGATTGGAGGAACCCAACACCTAATTGGAATAGAGGAGGGGGGTGTGTATATCAGGATAAGAACATAAGAGTGTTGTGTGATTAGTTCTAAACGATACTCTCAATCCGGTAGCAATAGCTGCCGGTATTTTTTTGCTCTTTACTCTTGACAAAAGAAAGAAAATATGTTATATTATTTTCGCAACATTATGAGGCTTCTCTAAGAGGTCTCTACTCCTATGCAAAAAAAGTTCATTCCCGAAGTCATCCTTCTCGCAATCGTCTCTCTCGGCACCATTGCGGTGGTTCCCGCCGCAATGGCACATTCCCCTCGAGGTATCTGCCAGCTGGCAGAGGATACGGCCTCCAATCAGCGCGTCGGGTTTTATCCCAACTGGCCTCAAGCAGGGAGTAAATGGGTAAGCCTGCGCTCCGCTCTCGCAGCAATTCGTGCAGGGTGTGGAGGCGTGTTTTCACACGGTTTCCACAATCTTCAGACGGGTTTGTGGACGCCCATAGCCAAAGTTACTACCCTTCCCCCGGGGACAACTAACCTTTGGGTTGGGTCAGATCACCTGATCATGGTCCCGGAATCCGGACGTCGCTGAACCCTCCCAATCCTACCTTCTCCTAGCCCCCGGCTGCTTTGCTGGGGGCTTTTCATTTACTTATAAATATATAACTACAGATGTTGTTACAACTTGACAAAATATATATTTTATGCTAGGTTTTATTAGTTATTGTTCATTCTAAAAAGGAGAGTAATCTCTATGAGAAAACTCATTCCTTTAGTAGCATCATTGCTACTAGGAGGTGGGGTATTCACAGCTTCAGCTGAAGCACAATCAGTCTCCCTAATGGAGCAACTGACTCAGCTTAACTCTATGCGACAAGCTGCAGAGGCCAGAAACAGGAAGTATCAAGAACTTACCCTAGTTCCCGATCCGCCACAACCTGCTCCAGCTACAGCATCAACTTCAAATCTGGGTGGTAATTCCACTCTAGCTAATTTTCAGCAGCCCTCAGTGACTCAGTTCCAGCCGAACGACTCCCTGTTTGGTGGAAATGGAACCAATGTACGCCTTGAGGGAGACTATCAGGGAGTTCCTGGTCAATCGCACTCTCGAGTTAATGTAACTCTGTCTCCCCAGGAAAAACCCTTCCTCGTCCAATTGATGGGTGAGCAAACCACTGGGGACTGTTCGGCTAATCCAGGTGGCTCCTGCGAGTATGACTCCCGGAAGCTGGATGTCTACGGAGCTTATCGCTTCTGGACAAACACCACGGAGGGCAATATTGGTCCCTTTGTCCGATTTCAGGACAATAATGCCAACGGGACTTGGAGGTCTCTCGATGGCCTGTATTCTGGGAAATGGCAATCGGATAAGACTCAGACCGACATCGGTCTGCGGTTCAGACTCAGGCACCGTCTCTCTCCTGAATCTTCTGCCAATCCTTGGGTCGGAGTAGGAGGAGAGTACGATTTCGCCAATGGAGGCTATGATGCCTTCGGCGAATTCGGGGTTCTTCCTGGCAACCCCAAGAACCCTTGGAATATTTATGTCCAGGGTGGTGTGAACAGTGACGGGGGGTATACTTACCCAGAAGTCACTACCCCTAATCTGATTGGGGGTAGTAATGCTAAGCTACAAGTTCAGCTTCAGGCCAAGGGGGGTCTTTATGGCATGAGCCGTGAGAATTTCAGCAGTAGATTGGAGATTGGGGCTCCCATTACTCTGAAGTTGAGTAAGAATACGGCTATTCAAGTTGTCCCAGCCTATGTGATTGGGTTAGATAATACCCAATCAGGTTTTGGAGGCAGTATTAAACTAAAAATTGCTTTTTGAAAACCTCTCAATTCAATATAAAAACTTACCCTTGGAGGACAGTAGTTTATCCATTACAATTTGATCCAAATGTCCTTTCAACCCCCTTACGCTAAGTCGTCAGGGGGAGTCGTTTTATTGAATTTTGAATGCTACATTTCTTTGACAAAAATAGGTTTTTATGACATAATTTAATATGACTGTTTATGACTATAGTTAAAATTTTTGTAAGTCATGAAAATTGCTTTTGTTGGTCAAAAAGGTATTCCTGCCACTTCTGGAGGTGGGGTTGAGAACTATGTTGAGCATCTAGCGGTTAGATTAGCCCGTAAAGGTAATCAGGTTTTAGCCTATACACGTACTAAATATGCTCCGCCTGGTGATTATAAGGGAGTTGAGGTTATTGCTACGAATTCTATTCCAACGAAGATCTTAGATGCTGGTACACATACACTTCTTTCTATTTGGCATAGCTTTTTTATCCCTGATTTGGATATTTTACATATTAATTCGGTTGGGCCAGCCTTTTTTACTCTTTTTGCTAAAATTGGTTTTGGTTTGAAGTATTTAGTATCTGGACATTATACTAAAATAGTTTTTACTTTTCATAGTGCTGATTGGTATCATGGGAAGTGGAATTTATTTGCTAAAGCTATGCTTAAGTTAGGAGCCTGGATTGGTTGTAACTTTGCTGATGAGGTTATTACAGTATCTAAAAGCCTTAGGTATTTTGTTAGTCATGAATTTGATGTTAAAACTACCTATATTCCCAATGGGACTGATTTTAATCACATTACTTCTGACTCAGAACTATCCAAATTTGGTCTTAAAAAAAGAGGCTATATTGTATTTATTGCTAGATTAGTAAAACATAAAAATGCTCATATTTTAATTCAAGCTTATAAACAAATGGCTCGTAAACATGGTAAAAAATTAGTTATTGTAGGAGCTGGTTTTCATACAAATGAATATGAAAAATATTTGCATATTCTAGCAGATAATGATAAAAATATTATTTTCACAGGACATCAATCTGGTCGTACCTTGAAGCAATTATTTGCTAATGCATCTGTGTATGTATTACCATCAGCTTCTGAAGGTTTATCTATTTCTCTTCTTGAGGCTGGTAGTTATGGAGTACCTATTATTGTATCCGACATTAGAGAAAATATAGAAGTTGTTGGTGATTTAGCTCATATTGCCAAAGTTAATAGTACCAATTCCCTAAAGCATCAATTAGAAAATGTTTTGGGTGATTATAAGGGAGCCTTGGAGTTAGCAGATATGCTGCATAGTGAAATCAAATATCACTATAGTTGGAATAACATTGTTAAGGCTGTAGAAAATGTATATTATAGAGACTCTAATCAATATAGAGGCGCAGGGATACAGGTCACATCTGGTCTAAGATATTAGTTTATGAAAAAAATAATTAGTATTTTTATCAAGATACTAAGAATATTATTAGCTTTTATCATACCCATATTAATAATATTAGCTATTTTTATTTGGCTTAATTATAGAAAAGAATTATCTTTATCTATGTCTGTTCGAAATAAAGGAGAGGTTAATTACTTGGTTATATTTCAAAATACCCTGGAATTAAGACCAACAGGTGGATTTATTGGTAATTTTGCTGAAGTCACCTTAAAAAATGGTAGTGTTAAAAATTATACTATTTATAACACTAATGTCTTTGACTATGGAAAACCTGGAATAGATGCTCCAGAACCTTATAAAAATATGTTGGGGATTCAAACTATGCAATTAAGAGACTCTAATTGGTCACCTAATTTTCCTACTACGGCTCAACAAATTATAGATATTTATAAATTAGAAGGGGGGACAAAAAATATTGATGGGGTTATTGCTATCAATGCTTCAGTTTTACCAGAAATACTTAAACTTATCGGTCCAATCTCCATCAATTCTATTGATAATGAATTAACATCAGAAAATGTATTACTAGAAGTACAGTATGAATTAAATTTCGGTTTTTTGGATAAAGGTATTAGTCGTGATTCTAGAAAAGAGCCAATTAAAGATTTAGCTTTTGAGATAGATAATAGAATTAATAAGGCATCTATCTATAAGTTATATAGATTAGCTAATATGTTTTTAGATCAAGCTCATCAAAAGCAAATTTTATTCTGGAGTAAGGATAATGATATTCAATCTAAAATTGTGAAATTGAACTGGGATGGAGCAGTTAATTTAGATACTTCTGAAATTGATTATTTTATGTTAGTAGATGCTAACTTGGGAGCTCTAAAAACTGATTATTATATGAAAAGATCTGTGAAAAAAGATATAAAAGAATGTGGTGATAAGATTTGCTCTAAGATTACAATTACTTATAATAATACTGCTACTAATGCCTCTCCTTTGAATACTGACTATAAATCTTATACAAGAGTATTGTTACCACAAGATGCTTTTGTAAATAAAGTTACTGGAGCAGAGAATAGACCAACTGAAGTTGATTACAGTATCGCTTATAATAAAAAAATAGCTGGATTTGAAATTAATATACCCGTTAATAGCTCTAAGGATATTATAATTGAATATAATATGCCGCAATTAGATAAGTATGGTTTAGATATTCAAAAACAATCTGGGATAGTAGGATTTGACTTTATATTAGATGATCAGATTAATAATAACAGGGTAAATGAATTTATTCAATTTGATAAGATATTTTGAGATTAAAGTTTACTCAAAATGAACATTTTCCTCAAAATGAGATAGTCGTATCTTTAATTCAGGATAGCTATTAAGGGTAATATCTTGCTTTAATACCTGATTAGCTATATTTTTAGTTTGTAATATAATTTCTTTGTTTAGCAAAGCTTCCATACTAATATCTGAAAGTCCAGATTGATTGGAACCTATAAATTGACCTGGACCTCTGATTGCTAAGTCCTGCTCGGCTAATTCAAATCCATTACTAGCTTTTTCTATAACTTTTAGTCTTTGATTCATTGATATTTCATTTTCTCCTGTCTCAAAAAGAAAACAAAAAGATTGATATTCTCCCCTTCCTACGCGGCCTCTAAATTGATGTAGTTGAGCCAAGCCAAATCTTTCAGCTCCCTCAATTACCATAATACTAGCATTAGGTATATCTATGCCAACTTCTATTACTGAAGTTGCCACTAACAGATCAAACTCTTTTTGCTTAAAGGCTTGAATAATACTATCTTTTTCTGTAGTTTTCATCTTCCCATGCATCATTTTTACTTTTAGCTCTGGGAATATATTTTGTGATAAATCTATAAAAGTCTCTTCTACAGATTTGATATCAGATTTTTCATCAGCTTCAATTTTCGGACATACTACAAAGGCCTGTCTACCTGATTGAATATGTTGTTTAATAAAATTATAGGCATCTACTCTTTTAGATGGAGGTACTAATTTTGTTTTTATAGCTTTTCTATTAGCTGGATATTCATTCAGTAATGATACATCTAAGTCTCCATATATACTAAGAGCTAAGGTTCTAGGGATAGGTGTAGCCGTCATACTCAACAGATGTGAGATACTATCAGGACTTTTATCATCTGTTTTACTAATCATGGTTTGTAATTCCGCTCTTTGCTTTACCCCAAATCTATGCTGTTCATCGACAATCGCTAAAGCTAAATTATTGTATTTCAATTGCTCTTTAATAACACTATGAGTTCCTATAATTATATTTATATGTCCTCTTTCAATTTTTTTAAGTAAATCTTTTTTGGGGATAGTTGTCCAAGAGTCTAAATTTTTATCAGTTGAGATTCTGGACTCTTTGGATGTTATAAGAGCTATTATTGGGGCATTATTCAAATTTTCAGTTAATTTAGTAATGCCTTCAAAATGTTGAGTGGCTAAAATTTCCGTAGGGGCCATTAAAACAGACTGATAATTATTATAGTAAGTGTTCAGCATAGCAATAGTTGCTACTATTGTTTTTCCAGTACCTACATCTCCTTCTAACAATCTATTCATAGGGTTTGGTTTGCTAATATCTTCTAGTATTTCTTTTATAGATTTTTTTTGAGCATTTGTTAAATCAAACTTTAGAGTATTTACAAATTCTTGAATATAATTCGTCTGAATTATATTAGCAGGAGCATATTTGGATTGAAATACTAATTTTTGCTTAGCAATATATAATTGCATTATAAAAGCTTCTTCAAATACCAATCTAGCTTTAGCTTTTTTAATCTGCTGAGTATTTTTAGGATAATGTAAATATTTAATAGTTGTATTAATATCTGGGATATTAGCTATATTAAGTATCCACTCTGGTAAAGTTTCTTGTATAGTAGGGAATTGTTTGATGGCAAGGTCAATTCTATAACGAATCATTTTGGAGCTAATTCCAGCTGTTTCAGGGTATATAGGTACTAATCTGTGAGAATGCAATAAAATTTTATTAGGTAAAATTCTCTCAAAGCTAATATTGGTAAGGGGAGATTTAGGGCTATTTTTAATAATAGCAGATAAAGCATACTGAGAATTTAATTGTAAAGACTCAAATAATAATTTTTGATTAAATAAAGTAAGAACAAATTGACCAGTATTATCTTGAATTGTAACTTCTCCTAATGTTAATCTTCTACCTCTCAGTCTTGTTTGTTTTTTATTAATTATAGTTACTTCCAGTACAATTGGAGTTCCAGAAGCTATGTTATATATTTGAGAAATAGTCTGAGAATGATTGTAGTTAATAAATTTTTTAGGTGGGTATAATAAAAGTTGTGATAAATTATATATTCCTAATTTATGTAAAGAGCTTATTAGTCTTGTATTTGGTTTGGGTTTTAGAGTTTCTATTGGGGTATAGAATATATTCATAATAACAATATTGGTGTACCTAAGAGGGTTCGAACCTCTGACCTCAGGTTCCGCAAACCTGCGCTCTATCCAACTGAGCTATAGGTACTCTAAATTTTTAATATATGATCCATAGTGTCCATGATTCTTTCCTTCCCATCTTCTCTTAGTATATACTGCTCTAAAATACTTGCTATATCCTCAGGATTTTCTTCTCCAAGTGGAATTCTAGCATATCTCATTAAACCTTCAGTAAGATAAATTGATATAAATCTAACATCTTCTCTTATGAATATTCCAAATGAATCTATGTCTTGATATCTAAATGTAGTTTTTTGATCTAGATTGATTCCGTTTTTAGTAATTTCAACAACAATCTGTTTTGGATCTTTACTAGAGATCAATAATGTTACTATAAATAGCAATACAAACAGCACAAAAGTAATAGGAGACTGTGTTATTATAGCATATATAAGCAATAATACAAATATAATAGAGAACATAACATACCATGTAGGAGATTTATGGTATTTGTCGAATTCTAGTGCTTGATAGCTATAAATTATATTAGATTGATTTTTAAGCATAGTTTTTAATCTATATTTTTATATTGAATTTATTATATCATATTATATATAAAACATAAAATATACTATTTTTTATGTCGTTCTCTCCAATCCTCAATGGCTTTATGGTTGCCAGATAGTAAAATTTCTGGTACTATCCACTCAGAAGGAGCATCCTTATTAGAAATATTAGGATCTCGAGGTTTAAATACGGACGGCCTAGAGTATTGAGGATATTCTTGGCTTTCTGTATTAGTCCACGATTCTTGTGTAAGAGATTCTTTATTACCTAGCACACTTGGAATATGCCTTGCAATTGCATCTAACATCACCAATGCAGGTAATTCTCCTCCTGTTAATACAAATTGACCTATAGATATAGACTCATCGCATAAATATTCTTCTACTCTAGCATCTATCCCTTCGTATCTACCACAAATAAATATAATATGTTCAAAACTCTCTCCCAGTTGAATTGCTTTATCTTGATTAAATATATTAGCCCCAGCTTTAGTTAGAATGATATGTTTTTTTGTATCAGGATGCCTTTTAATAATATTATTTAGAGCATTATAGATTGGCTCAATTTGTAATATCATTCCAGCACCACCACCAAAGGGGGTATCATCAACTTTGTGGTGCATATCCTTTGTATAGTCGCGTATATTATGGATTTCAATAGTTAGAGTCTTTTTTAAATTATTTGATCTACCTATTACTCCTGTATTGACATAAGACTCTATAATCTCTGGAAATATAGTCAATATATCAAATCTCATAATAAAGTTATATATCTAAATCATCTACAATTTTGTCCACATCTTCATAATTATTGATTGCAGACTCTTTTCTCACACCTTGTTCAGGTTCTAAAATCTTTAAATTGACCCTTGCATTATTACGTGCGCCCACTATTCTTAATAAGGAACGAATTGCTTTAGCAGTTGAGCCAGATTTACCAATTACATAGCCCATATCATTAGGATTTACTTTTAGAGTGATTAAAACTCCCATTTCATCAACAGTTCTTTCAATCAATACATCATTAGGGTTATCCACAATTGATTTTACAATATAGGATACAAATTCTTTATCAGTAAACTTTTCCATTTCTGTGTTTTTATCTATTAATTAATCAAAGTAATAATACTCTGTAATATTTATTATATCATAACTATAACATTCTTCACAATAAATTGTATTTAATGAGCTAAAACTAAAGCATTTATACTGGTAAAACCTTGCTTTCTTAGTGCTTTTGCTGCTTGTTGTATTGTGGATAAAGTTGTAGTAACATCATCTATTATAATAATATGCTGCTTATGTTTAGTAGCTTTTTGATTGGCTTCAAATGCATCAGTTACATTTTGAATTCTAGTTTGCCTATCATCTATTTTCATTTGATGAGGTGTATCTTTAATTCTATGAAGTCCTGTATATATGGGTAGTTTTAGTTGGGACTGTAGGTATTGAGTTAATAATAAGGATTGATTATAACCTCGAAACCTTATACGATTTGAGTGTAGTGGAATGGGGCATAGTATGATATTCTCTCTGACTCTCAAGTTTTTACTCAAAGTCCTTAATATAATACTACCAAGCGGTTGGGCTAATTGAGGTAGATTTTTATATTTTAGATAATGTATGCTTTTTTTTACAATATTATTCTTAAAATTAGTACAAGTCAATACACTTTCCAGGCAGCTTTCTTTAAGGGGTGTCTGTAAAATGGTATTTAATGTCGGTGCAAATATGGGTTGGGTGGAAATATTATTTTTGATCCACAAGCTGGGAGTATTAGGTATTTGTGCCAGACATATACTACATAAATTCACAGTACTAATTGTTTGACAGACTATACATTGATTTGGTAAAAATAGATCTAATATGGTTTTATTTAAAAAATCTTGCATAAATTTTTATTTTGTAGTATAATTAGATATATTATAGAATATAAATAAAAACAATACAATGTTTACATTGGGGCAAAAAAAATCTTTTGGGATAGATATTGGAACTCAAACTATAAAAATAGTAGAACTTAGTCATATTAATAATAAGTTTTCTATAGGAAATTACAGTATATGGGACGACGA
>Ga0105105_10000228_pt1 | contig 25960 bp, 25 predicted proteins | sample PPLLaktember2015_4_FD_79108 | JGI IMG/M metagenome (GOLD analysis project Ga0105105, IMG submission 79108) | Freshwater sediment microbial communities from Prairie Pothole Lake near Jamestown, North Dakota, USA - PPLs Lake P8 Core (1) Depth... | ecosystem: Environmental > Aquatic > Freshwater >...
CCGAGCCGATGGCCCGGCCCTTGGCGCTGACGATGCCCGCCGTAACCGTCTGCTCCAGGCCGAAGGGGCTGCCGACGGCCACCACCCACTCGCCGACCTTCAGGTCCGCGGAACGGCCCAGGCTGGCCACGGGCAGATCGCCCTTGGGTTCGATCTTGATCAGGGCCAGATCGGTCTGCGGATCGCGGCCGATAATTTTGGCCTCGAACTCGCGCTCGTCCTTGAGCTTGCCCTTGATCTTATCGGCGTCCTCGACCACGTGGTTGTTCGTGATAATGTGGCCGTTCTTGTCGATGATGAAGCCGGTGCCGATGCCGGCCTGTCGGCGCTCCTGGGGCGGCATCTGCTTGCCGAAGAAATCCTTGAAGCGATCGTCGCCAAAGGGGTTCATCCCGAAAGGGTGCCCTTCGGACGGGCGCATCTCCTCGTCGGCCCTGCCGGTCTTCTCCACCTGAATGTTCACCACTGCGGGGCCTACCTGCTCGGCCAGTGCGCTGAAGTTGTCCGGAATCATGCGAGGCGCGCTCTTGGCGGCCTGCAGCCCGCTCGTGGAAAGCAACCCCACTGCCAGCACCATCGCGATGAACTGTGTGAGTCGAAATCGTCTATCCATTCTCTTTATCCTCCTGGTTTGGTGTTTGCCCGTATGGGCCGAATCATTGGGCAGACTATAGCCCGCAAAGTTAACGGTCAGATGACGGGAAAATGATCAAAAAATCATCCTTGCTGCATGAGCTTTATTGGTTGAGAAGTTTCGGGGTTTCTGGAAAAATCGGTCAGGGCCATCACCCGGGGCTGACTGCAATCAACACGATTGCACGACGTCGTTCCGGATCCAGATCAGTCAAGAGCCGGCGCATCAGAAAATTTAAAAGTGTTTTCGATCGTCAATGGGAAATCAGGAAGAAAGCGAAGAAGTTGCTGCCTTACGTGTTCCTGAACCGGAGCGGCACAAAGCGGCTAAAACGCTTCGACAAGGAGTGGAAAAAGGCTTGCGGCAGTGCCGGAATTGGGATAAGGCTTTTCCACGATTTCAGGCGGACCGCGGTTCGCAACATGGTTAGATCAGGTGTGCCCGAACGGGTGGCGATGATGGTTTCCGGTCACAAAACGCGGTCGGTTTTCGACCGGTACAATATCGTCAGTGACCATGACCTCAGAGTCGCCGCCGCCAAGCATGCAGCCTACCTCGATTCACTTCACGGGCACAATTTGGGCACAGTCGGCCATTTTGGAATGGCTCAAGAAGCCCAAACTGACACCTAACCTATTGAAATTATTCTATCGCCCCTGTAGCTCAGTGGATAGAGCAATGGATTCCTAATCCATTGGCCGCAAGTTCGATTCTTGCCAGGGGCACCAAAAATTCGAGGCCGGCCGCTAATATCCTCCGAAAGGCCTTACCACGCTTTGCTGGTGCTCGCGGCGGCTGAATTCATCCGCTTGGGCCTGAGCGGCTTGGCGGCTGGGGTGGTCCCCGATTCGTACCGTATACCAAATGCGGCCATGGGCGCCCGTGATTCTCATAATCCGGGCCGAATAGCCCTTGGTATTGAGTTGGGCCGCCACCTGCTGGGCGTTTTCGGGGTTCAGATAGGCTCCGATTTGGACCGAGTGGGTCATGGCTGGCTTCTGGCCTACGTCGGCCGTTTCTGAACCGGGTTCAGCCCGTGGGGCGACGGATTTTCCGGATGCCGGCGGCGCAGGCGCAGCCGGGACGGTTTCAAGGGCACCGTCTCCCGGAGATGACGCTTCAGCAGTGGACTCTGCTGCCGGGCGAGGTTCAAAGGCGCCTGGGTCGGGCAGCGGTCGCGGCGGCGCAGACCGAAACACCCACACCGCCGCTGCACCCAAGAGCAGCAGGCCCCCGACCGCCATGGCCCAAGTCGGCAAGCGCGCCAGGGCCGGGCCGGTGACATCTCGCCCCTCCAGGTGGTCGAGACCCCGAATAACGGCGTGCGCCAGTTCGCCGGTCATCTCTTTTTTTCGGACCTTGAACGCGGCCTCCAGCATCATGCTGCAGGCGATATTGATCCGCCGGGGGTTTCCCCGCGCATACCGAAATATTTTCCGGACCGCTTCGCGGCTGAACCGAACTGGAGGCCCTGCCGCTGCGACGCTCAGACGGTGCTGGATATAGGCCGCCGTCTCATCGATGGTCAGCGGGCCGATTTCATAGCACACCGATACGCGCTGACCCATCTGGCGCAACTGGTGAGAGTTCAGCAGCTGCATCAATGCGGGCTCGCCGATCAGCACGATCTGGATCAATTTTTCACGGGTCGTCTCGAGATTGGAAATCAGGCGGATTTGTTCCAGTACTTCCGGCGCCAGAATCTGGGCGTCGTCGATGAACACCACCACCTTCCGCCCGGCGATCCGTTCGCGCATCAGAAAGCGGTTCAGCACATCGATCAACTCGTGCGCGGTCTGCGAGTTGCCAGCTATTCCAAAGCTGTGGTGCATGCGCTGCAGAAGTTCTTTCGAGCTGCTAATGGGGCTTGATAAAAAGGCAACCACCGCGCCGCCCTTGAGCGTCTCAACGAAGGACCGGCAAACCGTCGATTTGCCCATCCCGTTCAGGCCGGTGATGACGGTGAACCCTTCGCCTTCGGTTAGGGCGAAACGCAGATGGGCCAATGCCTCTTCATGGTGTCTTCCCAGAAAAAGATATTTCCCGTCGAAGGTGAGTTTGAACGGGTTGTCTTTCAAGCCGAAAAACGGCAAAATCATACGGCCATCCTTAGAATACAAGCGGCCGCCAGGGACGGTCGCTCTTTGAATCGAAAATGCCCCAGCAGACGGGGGATGTCAATGCCGGCATGTCGGGTTCCAGGCCTGCACGATTCCCCCGCAAACAATATCAAGGCCAACCCTCTGTGTTCGCATACCAAACAGATCAAACGTATTTCGCCCAGATCGCCGAAGGGATAGAGGAACTCGGTGCCGAGGAGATCCGGCGTCTGGGGGCTGCCACGGTCAGGCCTTCCTTCTGCGGGCTGCATTTCGAAGCCGATGCGGCGGCACTGTATCGCATCAACTACCAGTCCCGGCTGGTCTCGCGGGTGCTGGCGCCGCTCACGCGCTTCACCTGCTACGATACCGATCGTCTTTACCGCATGGCCCGAAAGGTGCCCTGGAAGGCGGTCATGGGGGTGACCCAGACCCTCGCGGTGTTCGCCAACGTGTCCAACAGCAAGATCCGGCACTCCCAGTACGCCGCCCTTTGCCTCAAGGACGCCATTGTAGACTATTTTCGGGAAGACTGCGGTCGACGTCCGGATGTCCGGCGCATCGACCCCGATGTTTGGATCAGTCTTTTTGTCGAGAACAATCGCGCAGTCATCAGCCTGGATACCTCCGGCGGATCGCTTCACCGCCGGGGCTACCGGCATGAGGGCGGGCCGGCCGCGATGCAAGAGACCGTCGCAGCAGCCATCATCCAATGGACCGGCTGGGATGGGTCTCGCCCGCTGGTCGACCCTATGTGCGGCTCGGGCACGCTGCTCGCGGAAGCCTTGATGCACCATTGCCGTATCCCCGGTGCCTTTCTGCGCGGACATTTCGGTTTCGAGCAGCTGCCTGATTTCGACCGCGGGCTGTGGTCGTCGGTGAAAACAAGGGCCGATCGTGCGATCCGGCCGCCGATCGCCGATTGCATCAGCGGGGGCGATATCTCCGCGGCGGCGGTCGAGACCGCGCGAGCCAACCTCCGCCGGCTGCCGCACGGAGCATCGATTCGCATCGACCCATCCGATTTCAAACAGTTAAACGAGTGGGCCGGCCGGGTCATGGTCTGCAACCCGCCCTACGGCATCCGCCTCAGACCGAAGGGCGGCACCGAACTATTCTACCGTGAACTCGGTGACTTCCTGAAGCAGCGCTGTGCGGGGGCGACTGCGTTCATCTACTTCGGAGATCGCGAAATGTTGAAGCACATCGGGCTGAAGCCCTCATGGAAGCGACCGCTTAAGAGTGGTGGATTGGACGGGAGGTTGGCAAAGTTCGAGATGTATGCTGGACGCGGCGCTTTTCCCCGGCGATCGCCGAACCCAGCTTGAATCGGGAACTGTCAGCGCGAGATTAAATAAAAGGCCGCCACGGCCATTACCATGGCCGCCGCCAGATAAAGCCAGGAACGCCGCCCCCACCAAGCCGGATCCTTCGCCGGCCCATGCGCGGTGTCGGCAGTGTCTTCAAGCGTCGGCTGCGAGGGAAGGCCGCCCGGGGCGTCGTCCAGGTCCAGCGCCACGCTCAGATCACGGCTGCAATCCCGAATCACGCTACGGTCGATCCGCGCCAGATTGGCGCTGTAGCCATAGAGCAGGGCATGGTCGCAGATGATATTGATCAGTCGCGGAACTCCGTTAGACAAAGTGTAAACCTCGCGCACGGCGTCGGGGCTGAACAAAGGCTGCTCCCTCCCGGCCACTTTCAGACGATGCACGATATAGTTTTGAGTGTCCGCTTCGCTCAGCGGCTCCAGGCGGCAGCGGGCCGCAAGGCCCGGCAGGCCACTCCCCTTCATCCCCAAGTCTTCATCGGCATTGAATTCAAGTTGCGCTACCAGGAGAATTTTCAGCAGCCTTTTTCCGTTCGACTGCAGGTTGGCCAAAGCGGCGAGATCCTTCAGCGCTGCGCGCGTTAGCCGCTGTGCCTCGTCGATGATGAGGATCGCCCTGCGATCATCACCGAATGCCTTCGAAAGCACCCGGCTGAAATCAGCGATGAACTCCTGTCGGCTCTCGAAGCGGCGGTTCATATGGAATTCGGCGGCCAACACGTGATAGAAGTCCAGCTCGGTCAGCTCGGGCCCGCTGACCGTGATAAAAACCGGCGCCATGCCATTCTGAGTGACCAGCCGCTTAACTAGGACGGTCTTGCCGGTACCAATGTCTCCGGTAAGAACCAAACAGCCATCCCGATCGAAAATGCCTTCTCGGAGGGTTTCCATAATATGGCTCTGGTGGGGTCCCAGCCATATGAATTCCGGATCGGGGGCGATTCCGAACGGTTCTTTTTTCAGCTGATAATGGGCGAGATACATCTAAACCGCAACTCCTTCCTGATGAATTCACTTCTGCGGCGACGATTCTCGGCGCCGTGTCCAAAGCGCATCGGGCTCTGGGCGGAGCGTGCGAACGCCGTCGCCGGCGGCGGCTTTCCGTTTTGACCTGCGCTTCATTTTATACTAAGCTTAAGAAAAATGCATCTTAAACCCTCTTTTTTTAATCTCGGAAACAGGTGATGACATTCAAACGCAGCAGCGACACGGACGAGGCGGCACGCGAGCGGCGCTCCGGCATGAATCGGCGCTGGATCAAAACACCGTATCATGGCGTGGAACGCCGCACCGGTAAGGACCGGCGCGGCGAATCCTCGCCCCTTGATGCCTTAGGCCCCAACAATTCGGTTGCCGAGCGCACGGAATCTCTCGAAAAACTGCTCCTTTCCACCACCGTGCGCCTGGAGGCATTGGCGCGCCTGCTCGTGGAAAAAGGACTGCTGAGCCCCAAGGAACTATCTGAAATGCTAGAAACGATGCAAGCAGAGTATCAGCACCAACAGCTCAAACAAGAATGATGAGCGGCGGGCCATCCCCCGCGGAGATTGAGAATGATCCAAAAAGCGAAGACCATGGTGCTGGCCTCCTTTGCTGCCGATGCCCTGGCACTCGGAGTGCACTGGATCTACGATATCCGGCAAATCGATCAGAAATTCGGACGGGTGGTGGATTTTCTCAAACCATCCCACCCCACGTATCACCCCACCAAGCAGCAAGGCGATTTGACCCATTACGGGGATCAGACCCTGTTGCTGCTGCGCTCGGTTGCCGAGGGCGACGGTTTTAATGCCGACCGTTTCGGACGAGCCTGGCGCGACTTTTTTAAAACCTACACCGGCTATGTCGACGGCGCCAGCCGGCAGACGCTTGAAAATCTTGAGGAGGGGCTCAGTCCGCTTCAGGCCGGGTCAGCCTCGCAGGACTTAGCCGGTGCTGCACGCCTGGCGCCTTTGGTTTATTGCTATCGCAACGACCGGGTCTCACTTCTGGAAAGCATCCGCCAGCAGACCGCCATCACCCATAACCATGCCGAAGTCAGCGCTGCTGGGGAGTTTTTCGGCCGAACCGCCTGGCTGGTGCTTCACGGGCAACGCCCCGCTGAGGCCATGACACTCGCGTCAGACGAGATGGATCCACGGGATCCGATCGCCGGATGGGTTCAAGCCGGCCTGGATAGCGCCGGGGAAGACTCGCGCACCGCCATCCATCGGTTCGGACAAATGTGCGCGGTAGCGACGGCCTTACCGGCGACCGTTCATCTCATCGCCAAATATGAGGATCACTTGGAGGAAGGCCTGATCGAGAACGTGATGGCGGGCGGGGATTCGGCCGCCCGCGGCCTGCTTACCGGTTTGGTTCTCGGCGCACACGCTGGGCCAGCCGCGCTGCCCCAACGCTGGTGCGAGGCCCTGAACGATCGGCCGCAGATCGAGGAGTTGCTGGCCCGTCTGGATCAGGCCGTCGCGACCGCCGGCCCGTCTCCATGAGATGATCGCCGGCAACCCCGGCCGAACCGATTGAGATTCACTCGCATGCAAATCGGCCCGATGCCCGGCGGTTCTGCGGGCACCGAAGCCTCTAACAACCTTCTGAACCTGTTGAGCGCATGAAACTATTCATTACCGGCGGAGAGGGCCAACTCGGCTCGGAGCTGATCGCTCAAGCAGCGTCCCGCGGCATCGACGTTCTGGCGCCGCTCCTGGCTCATATGGATCTGACACGCCCCGAGCAGATCGACCGCATCTGGGACGAGTTCCACCCGGCGGCGGTTATCAACGCCGCAGCGTATACCGCGGTGGACCGGGCCGAATCCGAGCCGGACCTCGCCTTCGCCGTTAATGCCGAAGCCCCCGTGCGCATCGCCCGGCGCTGCGCACGGGAACAAATTCCGCTCATCCATATCTCGACCGACTACGTTTTCGATGGGTTGAAGGGATCTCCCTATCTGGAGGATGATCCGGTGGCTCCTCTGGGGGTCTACGGCCGCAGCAAGGCCGAAGGCGAAGCCGGCGTGCGCGGCTCCCTGAATCAGCACCTTATCGTGCGCACCGCTTGGCTTTACAGCGCTCACGGCGCCAATTTCCTCAAGACCGTGATGCGCCTCGTCGGCGAGGGCAACGAGCTGCGGATCGTGGAGGACCAACTCGGGTGCCCGACCTGCGCCGCCGACCTGGCCGACGCCTTGCTGCACATTGCCCAACAGCTGGCCTCAGGCGCAGAAATCCCCTGGGGAACCTACCATTACTGCGGCAGCGGCGTCACCTCCTGGTATGGGATGGCTCGCCACGTGCTCGAAACGCTGGTATCGCGCGGCCATATCACCTCCTTTCGCCTCCGGCCTGTCACCACCGCCGAATACCCCACACCGGCTCGCCGGCCGCCCTATTCCGTGTTGGACTGCGGCCGGATCGAAACCGCCTTTGCCGTCCGCCGCCCTCCCTGGCAGCAGAGCATCGAAAAAACCATTGACCGCCTCCTGGGCGCAACTGGCACCGTTCGATAAGACTTAAAAAGAGCCTGTCCGCGTTGCTGAGAGAACGCGCTTTAAAAAAAACAACTATCTATTATTATTAATAATATTTATAAGTTGCAAAGCCGCCCTGCTTGACTGCCATACGGTTTCCGTCTAAGATAAAAACAAAGGTTCGCACATCGCCGCGTCGCGTAAGAAAAACGCTAACTACAATCAGCTTCAATTTCTTATGAAATCAATTTCGGTCCAAACACCCGCAATCCTGGTGGTCGATGATGATGAGGGGCTGCTGTTGAGCATCAAGGCCACCTTGGTCAGCGCTGGATTGCCGGAACCGGCTCTCGTATCCGACAGCCGTCGTGTTCTGGACGTTCTGCGATCGCAGCGCTTCCCGCTCGTGTTGCTGGATCTCATGATGCCGCACATGGGCGGCATGGAAGTGATGCAACGCATCAAGGAGGAATTCCCGGAGGTGGACTGCGTGATCGTCAGCGCCATGGACGACGTGCCCACCGCCGTACAAGCCATCAGCAGCGGCGCTAGCGATTACTTGGTCAAACCCCTCAACAGCGACAAACTGGTGGCGCTCGTCCAAAGCAACATCGAGCGCTACCGCTTCCGCGACGAGCTGGCCCGCGTGGGTCGCAAGAAGATCTTCGATCACTTGAAGCAACCCGATGCCTTCGCCCATCTGATTGCCGAAGACGAATCCATGGCGTTGGTCTTTCACCAGATAGAAGCCGTGGCCGGCACCGATTACAGCGTGGTCATCAACGGCGAATCCGGGACCGGCAAAGAGATGTTGGCCCGTGTGATCCACCAACTGAGCCGCCGCTCCAAAGCGCCCTTCTACGCGGTCAACATGGCTTCATTCAGCAAGACCCTTTTCGAAGATGAATTTTTCGGCCATGCGAAAGGGGCTTATACGGACGCCGGCGGCGAGCGTCGCGGTTTTTTCGAAGCCGCCCACGGCGGTACCCTTTTCTTGGACGAAATCACCGAGCTCGATCCGTCGCTGCAGGCCAAGCTGCTGCGCGTGATCGAGGAACGTGAGTTCTACCGGCTCGGCAGCACCGAGGTCCGCAATGTCGATGTCCGCATCATCGCGGCCACGAATCGCGACATCAGCGAGGAGATTCTCAAGGGACGCTTCCGCGCCGATTTATTCTATCGCATCAACACCTACAATATCAAAATCCCTCCGCTGCGCGAGCGCAAAAAGGATATTCTTCCGTTGGCCCGGTACTTCCTGAGGCTGCACGCCGGGGCCAACAAGAAAAAAATCGCCGACCTGGCCCCCGAGTTGACCGAGCGTCTGTTGACTTACGCGTTTCCGGGTAACGTGCGTGAATTGGAAAACTTGATCGCAGCCGCGGTCCTGCAGGAGAAGGGCAAGACCCTGTCCCTGGCTGCGGCGCGAACGCTGCTGCCCTACGAGGGGCCCGAGCGCCGCCGCAATTCGCCTTTACTGACCCTGGATGAGATCGAGCGCCGCCACATCGAACGGGTGCTGGAGGCGACGAACGGCAATCGGCCCAAGGCCGCCAAGATTTTGGGGATCAACGTGTCCACCATCTATCGCAAACTCGAGAAATACAACCTCACGGATAAAAATTTCGAATCGAACTGATTGCAGCCGCGCCCGGGGGCGGCCTATGCTCGAGAGGAGAATGCATGTCGGACGGTCTGGATGTGGTGGTGCTCGATGACGACCCGGGAATCAGCCAGGTGCTCAAGGAGTTGATCGAAACGTTTTACGCGTGGGGCCAGGTGGTTGCCTTTTCCGACGCAGAAAAGGCCATCGGCTGGTGTCTGAAGCGCGACGTGGGACTTGGCATTTTCGTGGTCGACGTCTTCCTGAAAGGCATGAACGGCTTCTTTTTTCTAGACTCGATCGAGCCGAAATTTCCGTCCGCCCACCAGGACGCCATCATCATCAGCGGCAAGGCCAGCGAAGATGTCGTGGATATGTGTCTCGCCTCAAATGTAACCTACCTGCTCGAAAAGCCGTTAAAACCGTATGCGCTTCAACTGGCGGTGCGCGCCATCACGGCGAAGTATCTGAACTTTGCAAAAAAACTGCTGAGGGACCCCTCTTTCGCCCAGAGCATTGCCCGCCTGTAACCCTTAGCGGCACCATCGAGTTTGAACGATGGTCTGGGCGCGTCGAACGGCATCGCGTCTGAGGTCCCGGATCTACCGGAGATTAAAGCGTGATGGACATCCCCTCGCGAGCAAAGCATACGTCCAAGCCGGACTCCGGCCGCAACCCGCAGTAGCGCTGAGCGAAACCATCGAGTTCCGAGTCGGAACGCATGGGGTCGTGATGAATCAATGCCAGTTGGCGACAGCCGGCCGCCTCCGCCGCTCCAACGGCCTGCTCGATCGATGAATGCCCCCACCCGGCGCGGCCGGCGTGATACTCCTGCTCCGTGTATTGACCGTCGTGGATGAGCAAATCCGCATCCCGGAAAAACGACTGCATCCTCAAATTGGCTTCGCGGGCGGCCTGTTCGCCCTCCAGCGCCATGATCGCATCGTAGCCGGGATTCGCGGGGTCGCTGATAAACAGATTGCGAAACGGCTCGGTATCGAAGGCCGTGCATACCGACCGGCCGCGCCAGCTAAAGCGATAGCCCATGCATAGTAACGGGTGATTGAGGTAAGTGGCCGTCAGGGTAATCCCATCGCCCAAGTCATAGACCCCTTCGCGCAAATCGACATAGGTGATGTGAGCGGCAAGCTCAATCTGCCGCACGGGAAAATAGCGGTAGCACAGCTGGCCGCCGATCACTTGCTCCAGATGATCCTCTGGGGAAATGGTCGGCCCGTAGAGCGTGAGCCGGGTGTCGCGCCGGTAGAGCGGACCGAAAAATGGCAACCCGAGGATGTGGTCGAGATGGGTGTGGCTCAGCAGAAGGTCCAGCGCCCACCCGGCCGCCGGACCGGAACGAGCCAGCAGATGATCCCCCAGCCGCCGGATGCCCGAACCGGCATCGATGATGAGGGTGCGCCCGCAACCGGAAAACCCCAGCTCCACGCACACGGTGTTGCCACCGTAACGCGAGGTCTCATAGCCCGGGGTGGGGATCGATCCGCGCACTCCCCAGAAGGTGACCTGCAATTTTTCAGTTTCGCCCTGCGATTTCAAGGAACACCTTCGCTTTCTCAATCTCCTCCACCACCGCTGCCGAGAGCTCCGTCAAATGGTGGCCGGCAGTCCCCCAGCGCATCTGCAGGCAGCCACGCCCGTCTGCATCCAGGCGGCTGTGGCCCCCGGGAGTTCCCGCCCCCATGTGGTGCGCCAGCGCATCCGCCAGAGCTACGGCTTCGACCAAGCTGAATCCATCGGTTGAGACCTCGCTGGCGGTGTGATGGTCGGTCAAGGCTGCAGTCAACGCCGGGCTCAACTGCCATTTCCGGGCGATCATGTGGCCGACCCGGCAATGATCGACCCCGATCTGCAAGTTCTCTTCGCAGCGCATGCCCCGTCCCGATTCCTGAGAGCCGGCGACCGCTGCACGGTATGCTTCAGGAAAAAGATGGTTCAGAGGTATCTTGCCGATATCATGCATCAACCCGGCTACAAAATATTCCTCGCGCTCCGCTAAGGGTACTTCGCGGCCGCCGGCCAAAAGTTTGGCCGCCGCCGCGGTGCACAGGGAATGAGTCCAGAATTGATCGGCGGTGAACGCTCGAAACGAATCGCGGTGAGAGAAGCTCTGGAAAACGGCGAAACTCAGCACGAGGTTCTTGACCGTGTTGATGCCGAGCAGGATGATCGCCCGGGTCAGTGAATTAACCTTGCTCGGCAGGGAGTAATACGCAGAATTGATCAACTGCAGGACCCGGCCCGTCAGCACCGGATCCAGAGAAATGACCCGGTTTAGATCGTTGGCGCACGCGTTGGGTTCGTTGCAGGTTCGCAGCACCTTGATCGCGGTGGTGGACAACCCGGCCATTCGAAGGATATGCGCCCGGACCTTTCCCAAGGGCGCGGGAGCAGCCGTTTCCCGTGCGGCCATCACGCCGACAGGTAATCCCCACGGCGGAACCGGATAATCTCGATTTCTGCCGTGACCAGGGTTTGGTTCAGGATCTCCTTAAGTTCATCGCTTTCCGTCAGCGAGCCGAGCCCCCGGGAAAGCGTATTCCGCCCCTCTTCCAGTTGCTTGACGCTGGACTCCAGCCCCTTCAGGCTGACCCGGGGGTTGGACAGCTTCTGACAGTAGCCTTCAAGGAGATCAAGGAACCCTTCCAGACGGCCGGCAACCGAATGGTCCGCCCTCGGCGCTACGGATTCGACGCTGATGGCGGCGGCCGGTGCTGCTGTCGGGCAAGCGGCGGCCGCCTGATCGACGGCCTGCTTTAGAATATTGCCGAACCCGTTGACGGCAGCCGGTACGGATAAGGCCGACTTTTCAGTTTGTACCCGCCCTGGCAACTCTCCGTTTCCAATGATCTTCATCCCATGCGTTTCCTTTCTTCGGCCGGTCGCAGTTTGCAAAACCTCGACTGTCTTAACGCATCCATCCGGAATGTGAGTCAATGCAAATTTCGTGCTGATATTTCAATTTATTTCGACACCTAATATATCCAGGGAATGCGGGTTGTCGTTAGCCCGAGCCGGCGACTCTATCTCTGGAGGGATAGGCAAATTTTGCCGCCCACCGATTAGCGTGTTTCAACCAAATCCTTATTCGGCCGCACCCGCTTCTTTCCAAAGCTTGTGCCGAGATATAAATTGTCGGAAATTTGACGGAATTTTCCGATCACTAGACAGCCCTGATATCCCGCCTGCTTCCGCCTTGTCTTTTGAGTGGGCCTTGAATCGGGTCTAACTTACTTTAATAAAACAAGTTTTTATGAAAGGTGCGGTTACGATCCCAATCCATCGATGCAAGCACAAATATTGGCACCTATATTGCTTATTAAATTATCAAACGGAATGAAGTTTCCTCCTTTCCTTCATTCCAACCTCCGACTAACCCTGTTAGGCCACCCCCCCTAACAGGGTTTTTCTTTGGCCCCGATCAGGCGGCATCTCTACTGGCTCAACTGGAGGGTGGAACCTCGGAAGCAGATGAGGGGGCAAATTTACGAGCGTGGCCGTCGCCGCGGGCGTTGGCTCGAAACAGCAGACACTCATGACCCGACATGGTCCGCCGGACTTCCTCGGCGGGAAGCACCCGGCTCTTGAATCCCATGCGCCGGCAGCCATGAGGAAAACAGGCATCCCAGGTGACGAAATAGTGCGCACAGCGGTGGCAGTCGATGGTGGGCACCGCTTTTCAGCCCTCGATTTTTATGACCACCAGGGTGGCGTCATCCTGTAGGTCCAGCGGAAACAGAAACTGTTGAAGGGATTCGAGCACCCGTTGCACGACCTCGGCCGCTGGACGTTCAGCATGCGCACGCACGACATTCTGCAACAGACGCTTGCCAAACATGCCGCCCTGAGCGTTGCATGCCTCCCAAATGCCATCCGTGCCGATGGCGATAATCTGGCCGGGAGTCAGCTCCCGGTGGTATTCTTCATAAGCGGCGTCTTCTATCACACCCAACGGTAGGCCTCCTTGACCTCTCAACTCGGCGAACTCCCCGAAACGAGGTTCGTACACCATAGCCGGTTCATGTCCGGCGCGAATCCAGCGGATGCTGCGGTTCGGCAGATCGATTTCGGCGAAAAAAAGCGTCATGAAACGCCCGGTCGCCTGTACGTCGCGGGTAAGCTGGCGGTTGACACGAGCCACGACATTCGAAACGCTTCCGGGTCGACTGGCGGCCTCCCTTAAAAAGGCTCTCGCTGTCGTCATCAGCAGTGCCGACGGCAATCCATGGTCGGAGACATCTCCCACGACCACGCAGAGTTTGGAGCCCTCCCTGGATTTCTTTTCAAAATAGTCGTAATAGTCTCCGCCGGTATGATCGCAGTAAATGCTGCGGCCGCAGATGTCGATCCCATCTATGACGGGGCCGGAACGCGGCATTAAGTTTTGCTGAACTTCCATGGCTTGGTTCAGCGACCGGCGGGTGCGCTGGTTGAATTTGTGTTCGCGATGAGTGCGACGGTACTGTTTGATGCCGGAGTCTATCGCTTCCACCAACTGCTCGGAAGAGCAGGGCTTGGTGAGAAAACGGAAGATGTTGCCCTGATTAACGGCCTGGATGGCCGTATGCAGATCGGCGCTTCCGGTAAGCAGCATACGAACCGTCTCCGGCGAAGCCTGCCGGACACGGGTCAAAAATTCGATACCGTTCATTCCGGGCATGCAATAGTCCGTTACGACAACCGCAAACGGGCCCTGGGTCCCGATGGCGTCAATTCCCGCGCTGCCGCTTTCAGCGGTCTCGATCGGCATTTTCCTGTGCAGCTGCCGCCGGATGCCGGCCAGAACCTTGGGGTCGTCGTCGACAAAGAGCACCTTAGGTTGCACGTCCGTCTGCCTCCTGTCGAAGTCGGCGGCAGTTTAGCTCCCACTCGGCGAACCGGTCGGCGATATTCAGATGCCTGAGAACCGCTGTTTCGACGGCTGCGGCGGTCGCCTCCATCGGACCCGCTGAAAGCTGGTGATCCAGAGCATTGGCGGCATAGACCACGATCGGCACCGGCCGGATGGGGTTCGTCTGCAGGGGGCAGTGGTGGCCGGCAATGGAATCGATAACGTCTTCGTCCAGCCCCCACAATCCCATGAGGTAGGCTCCCAGTTCGGCATGCGAAGCGCCGAAGCATTCGGCTTCCAGCTCCGTCAGCGGCCGATCCCGCATCAGCGACCGCTGCACGATATCAGCATAAGAATCAGGAAAGTTCTGTGCCAAGATTAATTTGCCCACATCGTGGAGAATGCCAGCGGTGAATGCTTCGGCCTGCGCCTGACGGGATAGCTACTCGGCGGCGCTGATCGCCCGGGCGCACTGGCTCGCAGCCAGGCTGTGCTGCCAAAGTGTATCCAGCCCGAAGGGTTTCATTCGCTTTGAATCGAACTGCGAAAAGATCTTGACGCCAAGCACCAACCCCTTGACCGTGTCGTAGCCAAGCAGCGACACCGCCTCCTGAGGGCTAGCGATGCGACGGGGCAGACCGAAGAACGCGGAGTTGACCAACTGCAGGATCTTGGCCGTCATGCCCACGTCCCGAGCGATCAACTCGCCCACCCTCCGGAACGAGGAATTCGGCGACTGGATTTCGGCCATGACCTGGGTATAGAGGGCCGGCTGGCTGGGCAGAGCCTGCAGCCGAGACAGAAGCGCTTTCAACCGGCTGCTGCCGATCAGGCGGCGCAACGCGAACGCTCGGTTTAAAGCGGTTTTAAATGTCTTGGCTTCGCATGGCTTGGCGATGAACTGGTGGGCGCAACGCACGGTTTTAAACCCGGCGGCCGGATCAATCTCGCCCGAAAGCACAATCCGCGCCACCGTCGGGTGGTGTTCCATGGCGAAGTTCAGAAGTTCGACGCCATCCATGCCCGGTATGCGCAGGTCGGTCACGACCGCGTCGAAGGCATCGCGGCCGAGGCAGGTGATCGCCTCCCGACCGCTGGCGGCAAATTGCAGGTTCCAATGGTGGCGCTCTGCGTGCAGCATCCGTCGCAGGCCTTGCAGCACCCGGGGATCGTCGTCCACGAACAATACCGCACACCGCTCCAGGTGAGTCACGGTTGCATGACCTCCTCCGTCAGCGGCAGCCGCAGGGTGAAAGTGGTGCCGTGGCCCTCTTCGGATTCAAAGGTGATCGTGCCTCCGTGTTTTTCCACGACCACCGGATAGCAAATGGCCAGTCCCTGCCCGGATCCCCGCCCCATGGCCTTGGTGGTGAAAAATGGATCGAAAATGTGCGGCCGGATTTGTGCAGGGATCCCGACGCCGTTGTCTGCGATCTGAACCTCGGCCCAGCCGCCCCGGCGCCGCGTCCGGATGGAAATGACGCCCTTGACCCTGCGTGCAGGTTGATTGGCGTCCTCGATGGCATGCGCCGCGTTGATGACCATGTTCAGGATCACTTGGTTGATCTCGGCCGGGTGGCAGGGGATCGGCGGCAGGTCCGGGTCAAAATCGGTGACCAGATCGGCCACGTATTTCCATTCGTTCCGAGCGACCGTCAGGGTGGTTTCGATGATGGTGTTCAGATCGGCGGTCGACTTCTCCGCCGGGCCGGGATGTGCAAACTCCTTGATGGCCCGCACGATCCGGGATATCCGGTCGACGCCATCCAGGGCATGTTGGATAGCTCCCGGAATTTCAGCCATCAAGTAGGGGAGATCCGCCCGTTCGTAGTCCGCCGCCAGACGGCGGGCCATCGCAGTCGTCACAGCGCCGGCACGAACGGCTTCCAGCAAATCCGCTCCGGAACGCAACAGACTCGCAATGTCCTCGAAGGCGTCTTTCAAAAACCGGATATTGTCGCCCACATACTGAGTGGGCGTGTTGATCTCATGGGCGATTCCTGCCGCCAGTTGGCCGATCGAGCGCATCTTCTGGGACTGGGAAGATCGACTCTCCCAGCGCTGCGTTGCATCGCACGGCTCGGACTGCACGACCGCCGGCTCGGGGTTCACCGGGGAGCCTCCACCCAAATGCCCATTTCCTGCAGCCGCTGCAGCGCCTGTTCCCGTTCGGCGTCCGCGCTGCGTCGGCTAACCGCCACAATAGCCTGCAGCACCTCGTCGCTGACACCGGCCTGCTTGATCCGGATAAGGTCGTCAATCGTTGCCAGCCGGATGGAGCGCAGCTCCCGGCCGTACACCACCGCTTCGCGATCTTTCAGAAAGGAGCCTTCGCGGATCAGAGCCTGCAGCGTGGGCTCGCCGATACCGGCGGTCTTCATGGCAATGATATCCTCGACTGTGAAGGCCGCGGTTTCCAAGGTCTGCTCCCGGACCAGCATTTCGATGGTCGCATCCTCGACTCCGGCTTTTTTAAGGCGTGCAAGGCTCTGCCCGTCCAGGGCATAGGCCGGCGCCAACGCAGCGCAAACGACGTACACCATCAGGCTCAACCGGAAAATCTTGAGCGTCATGTTGAACCTCCTTGGAGCCCTTGCCTATCGGCGGCCGGTCGACGGCCCAGAGCGCATGACGTGCTCCCCGCCGCCCGACGGTCGGGCCGGCCTATTTCAGGAAGTTGACCAAGCTGGGCTGAATGATCCGCGATGCCGCGGCCAGCGTGGATTCATAGGCGGTTTCGAGGTTCTTCAACTCGATGATCGCCTGGGCGACGTCGATATCCTCCTCACGCCCGATGGCATTCTGAACCGTGGTCCGGACCTGGGACCAATGTTCCTCGGTGGCTTGCAGACGGTAGAGCTTGGGTCCGGCCTCGGAGCGTTTGTTCATGATTTGGACGTGGGCCCCTTGCAGCGGATCCACGGTGGCACCAATTTGGGTCGAACCGACCGTCAGATCGGGATTTTCAAGCCCGTCGGCCAGGTTTCTCAGCTCGTCGAAGATGTTGACGCCGCCGTTGGCCGCATCCTGGAAGTAGTTCCGGCCGTCGGCATCGATCGTGACCACCACATGGTCGGCGATCGAGATCTTGAATCCTCCGGCATCGCCGTTATAGGTGGCCGCGTAGGCAGCGTCCCGCGAGAATGGAGCCGTGTCGGTTTGGTCGCCGGAATACAGGTAACGGCCGTTGAATTTGGAGTTGGCCAGCTGCAGCACCTGGTCGTATATCTCCTTCACCTGCGTGGCGGCGAGCGCACGCTCGTCGGCGGTGGCGCCGGCGCTGCGCTTCTCCTCGGCAATGCTCCGTGCCTGCTGGATCAGCTCATCCACAAACTTGAGAATCTCTTCCGAGGCCTCCAGCCGACTCTTGCCCTGCTTGATGTTGTCCGTGTACTGGTCGATCGCAGCCAGAGCCGAACGACCTGCCAGCACCCGGCCCATGCCGGCGGGGTCGTCCGAGGGCCGGTTGATGCGCTTTTGTGAAGCGATCTGCTCCTGGCGCTGCAGCATGCCTTCCGTCTGCCGACGCAGATTGCTTACGAAGATGTTGGACATCATATTTTGGGTGATCCGCATTTTCTTTCTCCGGAAAATTCAGGATTAAGCGTTTCTTCAACCGCAACGCCGCATGCAATGCTTTATCTTATCATGCTCATCAGTTGATTCAGCATATCGTCCGCCATGCTGATCATTTTGGCGGCGGCGTTGTAGGCGGCTTCGAACTTCACCAGATTGACCATTTCCTCGTCCAGCGAAACCCCGGATACCGACTCGCGGTAGTTTTCCAAATACGTCATCATGTCTGCTTGGTGGCCGGCATTGGCTGCCGCTGTTTGCACGTCATAGCCGACCTGGCTGACCAGGGTGTTGGCCGCACTGTCAAACGTAGCCGTGCCGCCGCTCATCGTCAGCGCCGTGCGAAGGTCATAAATAGCGAGGGCATTGTCCGCATTGCCGGGGACGCCTGCGGCCGTCGCGGATGCCGCAATGAGGTCAAAATCGCCGAGAACGGCGGAATTCACCTGGAGGTCAGCCGCCCCCGTTCCGATGAGGAGAGCGGTGCCCGTGGTTCCGTCCAGTCCATACCCCGCGGCATGAATCGAGTTGATCTGATCTCTCAGCCCTTGGGCCAGCGCGTCCAACTGGTCCTGATAGCCAGCGATTTGAACATCCCGGGTCTGCAACCATCCGCCGATGTTTCCCCCGCTGATCTCGCCGGTGACGACCACCGCAGCTCCGTTGAGATCCGGCCACAGAACGTCCGTGCGGCCGTCGGCATTCGTCATCGTTTGAAGCTTCCAGGTGTTGCCGCTTTCCACGAGCGGCCGGCCGCCGGCCACCGAAACCACCACTTGGCCGTCGGCATTCTCGTAGCTCCTGACGTCGATGACCTCCGCCAGCTGTTTCAGCACCAGGTCGCGGCGGTCACGGTAGTCATTGGCGTTCGTGCCGCTGACTTCGGTGCTGGCGATTTTGCGATTGAGATCGGCAATCTGCGCGACCAGGCGGTTGACCGTTTCAACGCCGTTTTCCACCGCGCGGTCGATGTCCTCCCGGATCTGCTCCAGATCGGCGTATTGACCGCGGAGGGTGTCGGCCAGCCCCTGGCTGGTCGACGCCAGCATGGCGCGTTCGGTGCCTCCCTCCGGGTTGAGGCTGAGATTCTGCCAGGCGCTCCAAAAGTCGCTCAGCGCCTGATTCAAACCGTAGCCGCCGCTTTCGTCGAAGACGACCTCCACGCGGTCGAGCATGCTGCGTTGAGCCTCCCAGCGGCCGAGATTGGCGTTCTCGGTGGTCAGCTGGACTCCGATGAACCGGTCGTAGACGCGCTCGATGCCGGTGGACGTCACGCCGAACGACATCAGCCCGAGGCTGCTCTGCACCGGGGTAGCGGTCTCCAGGTTCAACTTTTGGCGCGAGTATCCCGGCGTGTTCACGTTGGCGATATTGTTCCCGGTGACGTTGATGGCGCGCTGCTGCATCAGCAGCGCGCTGGCTCCGGTGCTCAATACCCCGAACAGGTGCGTCATGGTCAGCCTCCCGCAGCGGCCCGGCGGGCTTTGGGTTGCGCCTGCAGAGCCAGTAAAATGGAATGGGTCATGTCCTCCAGGGCCACCACCTCGTCGGCGGCCCCCAGCTTGATGGCCTCCTTGGGCATGCCGAAAACCACGCAGCTGGCCTCGTTCTGCGCCAGGGTATAGGCGCCACTGCTGCGCATCGCAAGGAGTCCCCTGGCGCCGTCGGCCCCCATGCCGGTAAGAATGGCTCCCACGGCGTTGCGGCCGGCCGTCTGGGCGACGGAATGAAACAGCACATCCACGCTGGGCCGTTGGTAGTGGACGCGAGGGCCATCCTTGATCTTCACCAGGTAAGTCCCGCCGCTGCGCGCCAGCAGCATGTGATGGTTGCCGGGAGCAATGAGCGCCACACCGGGAATCACATGGTCGTTGTCCCGAGCCTCGCGGACGTGCAGCGGGCTGATCTCGTTCAGCCGACTGGCAAAGGAGGTCGTAAAATGTTCCGGCATGTGCTGGACGATGACGATTCCGGGCGCCGTCGGCGGCATGCGGGTCAGTACCGCTTCGATGGCTTTGGTGCCGCCCGTTGAAGCACCGATGGCGATAATTTTGTGGGTCGTCTGCACCAGCAGGTTTTCGAAAGGCGGTCGCTCCGTCGGACCGGGCCGCTTGGCCGGAGCCACTGCTATCCTGGCCGCCGCCGCCGCACGGATGGCGTGGACCAGCGGCTGGGCGATGTCCTTAGTCGAATAAGAAGCGCCCGGCTTGCAAAGCACTTCCACCGCACCGAGGTCCAGCGCCTTGATGCCGAGTTCACTGTTTTTCGGCGTCAGCGAACTCAGCACCACGACCGGCATCGGGTGATACTTCATCAGCTTCGATAGAAAGGAGAGCCCGTCCATGCGCGGCATTTCAAGATCGAGCGTCAACACGTCCGGATGTAATTCCACGATTTTGTCGCGCGCGAAGTAAGGATCCACCGCGGTTCCGACGACCTGAATATCGTTGTACCGTGAAAGCTCATCGCAAATCACCTTGCGGACGACCGCGGAATCATCCACCACGAGTACCTTGATCATGGCTCGTCCTTTGGTTCTATGGGGGTCCGTCTGCCGCGTCCAAACCCGGCAGCTCCTGCGCCAGCGAGCGGTCGATTCGCATACGCACCCGGCACGCTCCGCTTTCCAGCACGAGATAGCCGACCGCTGCCGGGTCGTCCCAGATCGGACTCTCGCCGGACACCATATAGGGGGGGCGCAAGTTGAATTCCGCGACATGCCCGGCGACCACCGGCAACACGTTTCCACAAACGACGTTGATCAGCTCTTTCAGGGCATCGCGCTGCTGCTCCGCCGATAATTCCTCGCCGTCCTCGGTGCCCAGCATATTCACGGCCAGCTCGGCCAATGCCGATGACGGCAGGCTCAGTTCCATGCCGCCCCCGAAGGGGCCGCTGAAGTCGACTCGGACGACCTCCTGGATCTGCCCCTCCATCGCCCCGACATCCTCTGCTGGAAACGTAAAGATGAAAGCCATTTTTTCCAACGTATCGGCCGTCACTTCAACGAGTTTGCGGCTAAGCGCTGGGTTCATAAAACACCTCACTGCCCAGAACATCCTTAACCGTGTCGCGCAGCATCTCCGGGGAAAACGGCTTATGAATGAACCGCAGCCCTTTGCGCTTCAGCCGCTCGATGCGGGTCTGGCTGCCCTCGGTTGAGACGACGATGGTCGGGATGCTTTTCAAATCGGGTCGATCGTGCATTTGTCCGATCATCTCCTCGCCCGTCATCACCGGCATGTTGATGTCGGTGATAACGAGGTCAATCCAGTGCTGATCGAGCGCATTCAGACCCTCTCGGCCATTGGCCGCTTGATGAATTTCCCCGATTTGCAGACCGCTCATCTGCACGCTTTTTTTGATCATCGACCGCATCACCCCGCTGTCGTCGACGATGAGTAGGTTGACTGCCATGGAGCACCTGTTCTCTTTCTGGTCTTGATCAACGCCTCGCCGCCGCGACATCCATCCGGCAGCCGCTCCGGTTAGGCCACGGTCAGCGCCTGCGACAGGTCACTGACCCACTGCAAGGTTTGACTGGCGACTTTCTCCAGATGAGCCGGTTTTAGTCCCAGGCGCCGGGTCACGAGGGGGGACGGCTCATGCAGCAGCCCCTCGCGCCCTACTCCGATTCCGATCATCAAGCAGAGCATGTTGGCCACGTGCACCACGTCGAGCATGGTGTCGATGCGGCTGTAACTTTCCGGCGCGTGATGCCACCGCACCGCGTGCACGATCTTTTCCGGCAAGGACCATTGGGCCAGCACCTGCGCCCCGATCGCCGCATGGTCGATTCCCAGCACTGCCGCCTCGGCGGCCTCGAAGCTCATGCCTTGGGCCAGCGCAGAGTCGATCTGCGCATGATCCTCCTGAACGAACTGTCCCAGAACGAGCTTGCCGACATCGTGCAACAAACCGGCCGTGAAGATTTCATCGGCGGCCTGAATCTTGAGTTCACCGGCCAGCCCCCTGGCTGCCACGGACACCGCCAGCGAATGTCGCCAAAGCTCACCGGCCGGCAGATCGTAGCCCGGCACCCCGCGGTCCATGATGGCGCTGGCGCACGCCGCGACGACCATTTGGACCATGCGCTTCAGGCCGAGCAGCAGCACTGCCTGGCGCACCGAGCCGACTTGCGATGGAATACCGAAATAGGCCGAGTTCGCCAGTTTCAGCAGGTTGGCCGTAAGCCCTGGTTCCTGGCGCAGAACCGCTTCGATCTGCTGAACGGTGGTGCCCGGGGCGTTCGCCAGGGTCAGCAGCTGGAGGGCCGCACCGGGCATCGCGGGAAACGCTTTAATCATCCTGCTGATCTGCTCGATTCGCATATGGGATCTCACAAAGGGCCTCTGGCACCGTTGCAACTGAGCAGCACCCCTCCGGTTTGCACCTCGAAGTGAATCGTCCGGCTGGCCGTCCCGCCGACATTCTCGGCTTTCAATAAAATGTTGTTCTTCCAAAGGAGCTTTTTCAGCACCGTGTAGTTGCGCTCGCCGATTTTGAAAATCTCGTTCTTACCCATCGGATTGCCGCAGCCGGCGGCTTTGACGATCAGCCGTTCCTTGACGGCTCCCATTTCGTAAAGTGACTTAAAAAGCAGCGGCACCCCGGTGTCGACGAACATGGCCGGGTTGCCCCTGGCCTTCTCCGGGTTGATGCTGGACAGCGGCAGCATGGCGTGCAGGAGCCCGCCGACCTTTGACAAGGGGTCGAACACCATTAACCCCAGGCAACTGCCCAGGGCGTGGGTCACCAGAATGTCGCCGTTGCGTCCGGTTTTCATATCACCGACCGATACGGTGATGTTCATGAACCGATCGTCTCCAGTAAGCGGCAGCCGTTATTTGCGGTATACCGCCGGCCGCACGTAGCGAAAGCGATGCTTGATCGCGGACAGACCCTCCGAATGCCCGACGAACAAATACCCGCCGTCATCCAAGACGTCCCAAAAACGTTGAATCAGTGTCTGCTGAGTGGGACGGTCGAAGTAAATCATCACGTTCCGGCAGAAGATCACCTGAAACCCGCCTCTCATCGGCCAGGGTTCCATCAAATTGAGATAGGCCAGGTGCACCATCCGCTGGGCCTCCGGAGCGACTCGAACCGACCCGCTGCGGCCATGCTGCAAACGGACAAAGTACTTTCGATATTGAGCCAGCGGTGTCTCCTGGACGACCGTCTGCGGATAAACCGCCTGGCGCGCCTTATCCAGCACGCAGCGGGAGATGTCCGTCGCCAGAATGCGAACATCCCGCCCCTCCATTCCCGGCAGGTGTTCGCGCAGGACGATGGCCAGCGTGTAAGGCTCCTCGCCGGAGGAGCAGGCCGCGCTCCAAAACCGGAGCCGCGCCGCCGTCAGCTGCGGCAGCACCGTGTCGCGCAGGAAACTGAAGTGCTCCATCTCGCGAAAAAAGCTGGTCTTGTTGGTGGTCATCACATCAATCAGACACCCGATTTCTTCACCCCCCCGATCGTTTTCGATCAGATCGAGATAATCCGCCACACGCCGGATTCCGAGGGTTCGCAGGCGCTTCATGAGGCGCGCCCGAACCAGCGCCTCCTTGTTTTGGTTCAAATTGATGCCGGCCGCCCGATAGACCAGCTCGCTGATTTTTTGCACCTGCTGGGGCTTGAAATCGTTCGTATCGTATTCCATGGCGGCTCCCGCCGGACCGGCATCAGGCAGCCAGGGCCGGCGGCCGGACCCCGGCTTCCTCACGGTAGGCGTCCCGGCGGTCGGGTGTCGCAAACCGCAAGAGTCCGCCGACATCCAGAATCAGGCCGACGCGCCCGTCCGGCATGATGGCTCCGCCGGAGATGCCGGGGATGTTTTTCAACGCCTCGCCCAGGCTCTTGATGACCACCTGCTGCCGACTGACCAGTTCATCGATGACCAGACCGGCGCGCCGGTCCTCGTCCTCGACCACTACCACAATGGCTTTCTGCAAATCCTCTTGAGCATCTTGAATCCCAAAGATTTGAGACATGCGGTAAAGCGGGATCAGTTGACCTTGGAGCCCCAGCATTTCGCCCTGCTGAAACACCGTAGCGATCTCCCCGGCCGCCGGTTTTACCGAGCGGATGATCGACACGGTCGGAATCACATAGGTTTCCCGTCCGACCCGGATCACCATCCCATCGATGATCGCGAGGGTCAGCGGCAGGCTCATCCTGAAGACGCTGCCGGCGCCTTTTTCGGATTTGATTTCCACCGTGCCGTGCAGGAGCTCGATGTTCTTCTTCACCACGTCCATGCCCACCCCGCGGCCGGAGACGTCGGTGACGACGTGGGCCGTAGAAAAGCCCGGTTCGAAAATCAGGTTGAAGACCTCCCGATCGCTGAAATCGCCCGTGTCACCGATCAGACTGCGCTCCCGCGCCTTGGCGAGAAGGACATCGCGGTCCAAGCCTTTGCCGTCGTCGCTGATCTCCACCACGACACTCCCGGCTGAGTGGCAGGCCGAAATTTGGACCGTGCCCTGCTCGGGCTTACCGTTCGACCGTCGCACGTCGGGAGTTTCGATGCCGTGGTCCACGGCGTTGCGCACCATGTGCACCAGCGGATCGTTGATGATGTCCACCAAGTTGCGATCGATCTCGGTATCTTCCCCCTCGGTCAGGAAATTGACGTTTTTTCCGAGCTTGCGGGCCACATCGCGGGCGAGACGGGCCATCTTGTTGAAGGTGGCCTTCAAGGGCACCATGCGCATCGACATGCTGATGTCCTGCAGTTCGCGAACGATCTTGCTCGCGTGGGCGACCTTCTTGGCCAGTCCGTGATTCTGGCTGTTCACCACGGAGGCGTCCTGCGACACCATGGAATAGGCGATCACGAGTTCGCCCACCAAGTCGATCAGCCGGTCCAACCGCTGGGTGCTCACCCGCACCGACGATTCCACCGCCGGCCCGGGCCCGCAGCGCATCTGCTTCTGGGCGCGCAGCGCCTGACTGACGTCGGCCACGCTGGCCGCCTGGGATCTGACCAGCGCCATGCCGGCCTTTACCTCGGGATGATCGCTCAGCGCCTTTTCGACCTGCTCGCGCTCGAGCTTGCCTTGCGCGACGAGGAGGTCGCCGATGCGAGGCGCGCAGGCATCCGACGGTTCTTCGGAAATTCCAGCCGCCTCTGGATTCCGCAAGGTCTCCAGCAAGACATCATACCCCTCCGGTTTCCGCAGGGGCTCCCCTTCCAAGGCCTTCTGAACGGCCCCTACCAAATGCTTGATCGTGTCCAACGCCTGCAACGATAGATCGGCATACCCCCCGCTGTAGCGCACCTCGCCCTCGCGGACCCGGCTGAGGAGAGTCTCGGCATGATGCCCCAACTCGGCAATCAGCGTCAGCTCGAGAAACCCGGCCGTGCCCTTGACGGTGTGGAAGGCTCGGAAGACCTTGCCTACGGCTTCCGTGTCCTCGGGATCGTGCTCCAGGGACAGCAGGGCCTCCTCGGCGTTCTGGATCAAATCGGTGCTCTCGGTGATGAACTCAGCCAGGAGGTCCGAATCCGCATTCTCCGGCATATAATCCAGACAAGCCGTCGGAAGAGGCGCCGGCGCTTTCTCGATCAGAGGTTCCGCTGCGCTGGCATGCGCCGACGATCCGAGACGGTCGCGGCCGTTCACGACCTCATCCAGCAAGTCCCCGATGCGGGTGATGCACCCCGCCGGCTCGTGAGCGGCGCCATGGGCCATCTGGCGGCAGAGTCCGGCGGCTTCCTCCAATCGCTCCCGACCGCCGGCCGGATGCGGGAGTTGCTCCAACGCCGATGCGAGGCAATCCCACTCGTCGTGATCCTCCGCTTCCAGCTGCACCAGAAAGGCCGCTGCATCATCGATGCTCTCCGGGCGCTGTGCCCCGCTGGCGCGCCGCGAGGCACCGGCCGGTTTGAAGGCGGCATTCTGCCCGGCAACAGCCGATAGGGACCCACCCTGCGGGGCGGGACCGAGCAGCGCGGCCTCCAGCGTTTGCAAGCCGGCGGCCACGGCCTCCACCGCCGATAGCCGGTCAGCTGGTTCTCCGACTCCCAGCCGCTCTAACCCCTCGACCACCCCCTGCAGCAAAGACCTTGCCTCCGGCGGAGCCTCCGGGGGGTTATGCCACAGCAGTTTGAGCTCCTCGGCCAGTGCGCCCCAGGCGTCGAAGTCACCCACCGGAATGTCGTCCAGGCGCTCTAAGATGCAACGAATTTTAGCCGGCAGCTGCGGCGGATGGCACGTTCTCATTTCGCTTCCTCGCTAGAAAAAAGTCGGTCGGATGGCCCTGCGACGCACCTCAGATTTCATCACAGACCAATTTTCCGTTGAGCCGTGCGCGTTCCAGGCGCCCGCCCCGATGATAGATGGACCCGTTGGCAGCCAACCCCTTCAGCACCCCGTATGCGGTCCTCAGCAGTTCGCCGAC
>Ga0105105_10000229_pt1 | contig 25939 bp, 24 predicted proteins | sample PPLLaktember2015_4_FD_79108 | JGI IMG/M metagenome (GOLD analysis project Ga0105105, IMG submission 79108) | Freshwater sediment microbial communities from Prairie Pothole Lake near Jamestown, North Dakota, USA - PPLs Lake P8 Core (1) Depth... | ecosystem: Environmental > Aquatic > Freshwater >...
AACGTCGCCCTGGGCCAGTTCACCCCGCCCATGGCGGTCAACCTCATGGTCAGCTGCCGGCTGAGCGGCGCCAAGATGGAAGACACCGTGCGCTATGACATCTGGCTGCTCCTGTTCATGTTCCTGGGGCTGCTGCTGCTGATATTTTTCCCCGGCATCGTGCTCTGGCTGCCTGAAGCGACGGGGTTCATGTAGGCGGACGGGTTCATGGCAAGTCGTTCTATGAAACCGCGCGATTTGGGTTGAAACTGAAGCGGTGTGACCGGGGCCAAGATCACTCCTGACGACCTACCGTCTCTCCGAAGCCCATCCGCCATTGCAGATCGTTTGTTCAACATCGAAATCAGGCGAGAGGATAAGTTGATGACTACAGACAAAAACACATTATTGGCGATGTACCGCACCATGGTCACCATCCGCCAATTCGAGACCATGGCCGGCGAGTACTTCGCGGCCGGGCAGATTCCCGGGTTCATCCACCTGTCCATCAGCCAGGAAGGCTCCAGCACGGGGGTCTGCTCCTGCCTGCGGCCGGACGACTATGTGGCCACCACCCATCGCGGCCACGGGCACATGATCGCCAAGGGCGCGGATTTAAAGCGCATGGTGGCCGAGCTGTTCGGCAAGGCGACCGGCTACTGCAAAGGCAAGGGCGGCTCCATGCATATCGCCGATTTTTCGATCGGCATCCTCGGGGCCAACGGGGTCGTGGCCGGCGGATTGCCGTTGATCTGCGGGGCGGGCCTTTCCATCAAGCTGCGCAAGACCGACCAGGTGGCGGTGGTCTTCTTCGGCGACGGGGCCTCCAACCGCGGGCCGGTGCACGAAGCCATGAACATGGCCTCCGTCTGGAAGCTGCCGGTGATCTTTGTCGTGGAAAACAACCAGTGGGCGTCAACGACCCCGCAGAGTTCTGCCTGCGCCCTGGGCGACCTGTGCCAGCGGGCAGCCGGCTACAACATGCCCGGCTACTCCGTTGACGGCAACGATGTGCTGGCCGTACGCGAAACGACGCTCAAGGCCGTGGCCGAGGCCCGCAAGGGCGAAGGGCCCAGCATGATCGAGAACAAGACCTACCGCATCCGCGGCCACTTCGAGGGCGACCCCCAGAAATACCGCGACCAGGCGGAGGTGCTGACCTGGCAGGAAAAGAACGACCCGATCAATCGTTTCGAAGAGAATCTGGTCAAGGCCCAGATTCTAACGAAGAAAAAGTCCAAAGTGATATGGGACGAGGTGAAAGCCGAGCTGGACGCGGCCATCGAGTTCGCCAAGAGCAGCCCATTTCCAAAACCGGAGGACGCATTACAGGACCTCTATGCCAATGCCTGACGCTTAACCCTTAAACGTTGAACCTTAAACCTGCAACCAGACTGATAATGGATACCGGCCTGCTGCTTTTGGGGCCATAGACTATAGTTACCGAATAGGAGTCAAGCATGTCTGACAGAATCCTGAGCGCATCCGCGGCCCTGGCGGAAGCCCTGCATGAAGAGATGGCGCGCGACGAGACGGTTTTTATCCTGGGCGAGGATTTGACCGCCCATGCCGGAATTTTCGGCCAGTTCAAAGGGATCCCCGAGAAGTTTCCCGGCCGCATCCTGGACACTCCCATCAGCGAGGCGGCCATCGCCGGCTGCGGGGTCGGATCGGCCTTGACCGGCATGCGCCCCATTGTCGACTTCCACTTCTCCGATTTCGTCACCTGCGGCATGGACGAATTCTGCAACCAGGCCGCGAAGATCCGCTACATGTCCGGCGGCCAGGTCAGACTGCCGATGGTGGTGTGGTGCCCGGACGGCGCCGGTCTCCGGGCCGCGGCCCAGCACAGCCAGTCGCTCGAGGCCTGGTTCGTGCACACTCCTGGGCTCAAGGTGGTGGTGCCCTCGGAGCCGGCGGACGTCAAAGGACTCATGAAAGCCTCCATTCGCGACGACGACCCGGTGATGTTCTTCCAGCACAAGCGCCTCTTTCGCCGCGAAGGCCATGTGCCGGCCGATCCCGAGTTCATCATCCCCCTGGGTTGTGCGGCCGTGAAGCGGCCGGGCAAGGACGTGTCGCTGTTGACCTACGGTTCGGGCTTCTTCCTCTGCATGGATGCCGCCCAGGAACTGGCCAAGGAAGGGATCGAGGCCGAGGTGGTGGACTTGCGGAGCCTGAAGCCGCTCGACATGGAAACCGTAGCCGCTTCCGTCCGCAAGACCTTCCGCGCGGTGATCGTGCACGAGGCCTGCCTGACCGGCGGCTTCGGCGCCGAGCTGGCGGCGCGCATCCAGGCCGAACTCTTCGACCATCTGGATGCTCCGGTGCTGCGGGTGGGGGCCAAGGACGTGCCCATCCCCTTCTCGCCGCCCATGGAGGACTTCGTTCTGCCCAAGGCGGCCGACGTCATCGCGGCCGTGAAAGCGGTCTGCTACCGATAAGGGAAAAGGAAACGCATATGGCGATTGAAATTACGGTGCCCAAACTGGGTCTCACCATGGAGGAGGCCACCTTGGTGTGCTGGAAAGCAGCAGCCGGGGAAATGGTGAAAAAAGAGCAGATCGTGCTGGTGCTGGAAACCGACAAGGTCACCTTCGAGATGCCCTCCCCCGGCGAGGGGCTGCTGCACCCGGTCGCGGCGCCGGGGAGCCGGATCGAGGTGAGCCAGGTGGTGGGGTATCTCGCCGCCGACAAGGCCGAATTAGAAAAAATGGCGGCGCAGTTTCCGGTCGCTGAAGCGGCAGCCCCGGAGGAGGCGGCACCGGCCGTCAGGCCGTCAGCAGCCGCTAAAGTGCCGGCGGCGCCTGCCGCCGGTGGCCGAGCCAAGGCTTCTCCGGTGGCGCGGGTTATGGCGAAAACGCATGGGATCGCCCTGGAACGAGTCGCCGGATCCGGACCCGGCGGGCGCGTCGTGCGGGCCGACGTCCTCAAGGCCATCGCGCAAGGAACTCCGGTCAAGGCCGCGGCGCTCCCTGCGGCGGCTGCCGGCGAACTTCTGAGCGCGGCCCAGGAAATTCCCATCGCCGGGGTGCGCAGGGTGGTTTTTAAAAACATGCACCTGAGCCTTGCCACCCAGGCCCAGCTCACCCTGCACACCGAAGCCTCGGCCGAGGCCATGCTACGGCTTCGCAGCCGCCAGATCGCCGCCGGAGCGAAGGTTTCCTACAATGCCGTGTTGGTGAAAGTCATCGCCCAGGCCCTGAAGCAGCATCCCCTGGTCAACGCCAGCGTCGAGGGCGAGGTCATCAAGGTCTGGCGGCAGGTGCACGTGGGGATCGCCATGGATCTGGGCAAAGGCCTCATCGTTCCCAAGGTGCGCAACGCCGATGCGAAATCCATCCGGGAGATCTCCGCCGACATCGACCGGCTGGTCGAGGCGGCCAAGGCCGGCAGCCTGGCCCTGGACGACCTGACGCTCGGCACCTTCACGCTGACCAACCTCGGGGCGTGGGACATCAATGAGTTTACCCCGATCGTCAACCACCCCGAAAGCGCCATCCTGGGCGTGGGGCGCATCACGGAGAAGCCGATTGCCAGAAACGGGCAGGTGGTCATCGAGCCGCGCCTGGCGCTGTCCTTGTCCTTCGATCACCGCATCATTGACGGCGCACCCGGAGCGGCGTTTCTGAAGACGATCAAGGATATGATCGAGGAGCCTACTCTAATGCTGTAAGGGTTCGAGGGGTCCAGGGTTCGAGGGTTCAAGTGGGCGGAAGCTGTCTCTTCACTCGACCCCTTGACCCCTTGAATCCTCGAACCCTTTTGATGCGAAGATTGCTCAACGCTGGATCAGAAGAAAGGGACCGTATGTCGGATCGTTTCGATCTTATCGTCATCGGCGGGGGGCCGGGCGGGGTGGCGGCTGCCATCCGCGCCGTGCAGCTCGGAGCCAAAGCCGCGCTCGTGGAGGGCACGCACTGGGGCGGGTTCTGTCTCAACCGGGCCTGCGTGCCCACTAAGCTCCTTGCGGCGACGCTGGACCGGGTCAAAGCCGTCCAGGCTGCCGCCCGGATGGGCTTCTCCAAGGCGGAAGCCGTGGTCGATCCGGCCGCTGTCTTCAAAATGAAAGACGAGCTGGTGGCGTACTTCTCGATGGGAACCGAGGGTCTTGTAAAAGCCAAGGGTGTAACTCCTATCAAGGGAAAGGGCCGCCTGGCCGGCCCCGGCCGGGTGGCGGTGGAAGACAAGGTCTATCAGGCCAAGGCCGTTATCGTGGCCGTAGGTGCGCAGTGGGTCCGCCCGGCGTTCCCGGGAGCGGACCTGGAAGGTGTCGTCAACTCCAGCCAGTTTCTGGAGGAAGGCAGGATTCCGGCCCGCAGCCTGATTCTGGGCGCCGGACCCTGGGCCATTGAATTGGCTCAGTTCCTCGGTGTCTGCGGCAGCCAGACGGTGGTTGCCGCCCGTGAGCGCGGCATCCTGCCTGGTTTCGACCCGGAAATCGGCCAGCGCCTGCGGGGCGCCCTCAAGAGCGATCCGTTGACGATTCTCAACTCCTGCCAGGTGATTTCCGTGACCAGGGGGAAAGAGGGCCTGTCCGCGGTTCTCTCCATCAAAGGCAAGGAGGAGACTCGCCGGTTCGACCGGGTCATTTATTTTGATCGTCAACCCGCAATTTCGGAGCTGGGGTTGGACACGGTCGGCCTCAAGGATCTCGGCGTGGACGAGCACATGGCCACCCAGACCCCCGGAATCTGGGCTTTGGGCGACGCCGTCGGAAAGGAGCCCTTCCTCTCCCACCGCGCTTCGGCCATGGGCATCATCGCAGCCGAAAACGCCCTGGGCGCCAGGCGGACCTTCAATCCCAACACCGTTCCGCGCGTGGCCTTCACGTATCCACAAGCGGCCTCGGTCGGGTTGAGCGAGGACCAGGCCGAGGAAGCCGGCTACGATGTCCTCAGCGGGACCGTGGCCATCGCGGCGAGCCCTATGGCGATGATCCAAGGCGTGAGCAGCGGCGTGGTCAAGGTGGTGGGCGAAAAGAAATACGGGGAGCTTCTCGGCGTGCACATCATGGCACCATTTGCCACGGAAATCATCGGGACGGGCGCTCTCGCAATCCAGATGGAGGCCACCCTGGAAGACTTGGCGCGTTGCGCCCTGCCGCACCCCACCATCGCGGAATCACTGGCGGATGCGGCGCGGGAAGCGTTGGGATGGGCCATTTACATCCCCTGACCTGGCTGCGCCGCAAGGCCCCCTTCTGCGTTGCACTTCGTCGCACCGTCGCTGCGGCGTAAGGAAGTACGCCTCGCTCCGTGCGACTCGTGCGCCTTGAATCTGGCCCTGCTGCACAGCCAGGGCTAATCCCGGCGTAGGCTTTTCTTTTCTGAAATTAATTTCTATGAGCAGGTTTGCTTCAGCCGCATTATCTATTTTCACCATCATCTGCGCGTGCGGCAACGCTCGCGCCGATTGGCTGGTGGATGAGGTGCGGTGGCACGTTTCGGCGCATGGGCAGGTCATGTGCCTGGACTGCCACGGCGAAATTGCCAAACAGGCGCTGCACCCAAACCCTTCCAACGTGAACCAACCGTCCGGTTGCCGGTTTCAGCCGCAACCATGCGCCGGCTGTCATGATGCGGTATCGATCGAACTGGAGGCCGGGCGGCACGGTGGCCAGCCGCTGAAGGCCGAGCAAGACTATCGGCGCTGCCGTGACTGCCACGATCCTCATACCCAGCTGAGGATTAGCGAGCGGGGAGCGTTTGATCCGTCCAGGCCTCCGACGAGTCAATGCGGCGGCTGCCATGAACCGCAGGACCGTCTGCCGGAACTCTCCGCAGATGATGAAAGCTGCATGAGCTGCCACCGCCGGGTGGATCTTAAAACTTCCGGTGCTGTTCAGCACTCTAAAACCCTGTGTCTTGCCTGCCACGGGCCGGATAGCGCCGTCGCCCGCACGGCCAAGGCCGCCGCCCTGCCGATCATTGACATGGGGCCGAGCGGATTCCGGCCGCACACGAACGTGGCGTGTCTGACGTGTCACCCGCAAGCAGCTCGGTATGAACACTCGCGCCAGCAGCCGGCCGACTGCCGCCAGTGCCACGCGCGTCATGACGAGGCAGTCACCCACGACGCACACTTGTCGGTCGCCTGCGGAGCCTGCCATCTCAAGAAGGTTGCCCCCCATAGGGATAAAGCAACCGGCTACATCGGATGGGTGCGAGAGCCGGGCAACCCCAGCCGCTTGCATGACATGGTCCTGGCCGATAACGAAACTTCCTGCCGCCGCTGTCACCACCGCATGAACGCGGTGGGCGCCGCGGCCATGGTGCTGCCCCCCAAGAGCATCCTGTGCATGCCCTGCCACCCCGCCACCTTTTCGGCTGCCGACACGACCACGGTGCTTGCGTTGATCGTGTTTGCCATCGGCCTCGCCGGGAGCGTTTCCTACTGGCTTTCCGGCTCGCTCCCCGGTGTGAGCGCGGAAGGCTCTTTGCACAAAGCAATCTGGATCCTCCGCCAAACAACCAAAACTATTTTCTCAACCAATATTTTTTGCATCGCAAAAAATATTGTGCTGGATGGGTTGTTCCAATTAAACTTTTTCCGGCAGTCGCCTTCGCGCTGGCTGGTCCACGGGTTGATGGTATGGCCGTTCGTGCTCCGGTTCCTCTGGGGCATGGCGGCGCTCATGGCCTCCCTGTGGGCACCCGGGAGAGACTGGCCGTGGGCGATGCTGGATAAGAACCATCCGGTGCACGGTATGTTCTTCGATGTGACCGGCTTGATGGTCATCGTCGGTGCGGCCGCCGCCGTGCTCCGCCGTCGGTCCAGCCCGTCCGCGAAACTTCCGGCGATGCCGCGGCAGGACCGGCTGGCCGCCGGCCTGCTCGCTGCCATCGTGCTGGTCGGTTTTGTTCTGGAAGGAATGCGGATCGCGATGACCGGTTATCCGGCCGGATCGGCCTATGCGTTCGTCGGCGATGCTCTCAGCCGGTTTTTTTACGATGTGGCCGGCCTGGAAGACAGCTACGGCTACGTATGGTATCTTCATGTCGTGCTGACCGGCGCCTTCGTGGCCTATCTGCCGTTCAGCCGCATGTTCCACATCGTGCTATCGCCGGTGCTGCTGGCGGTGAACGCGACGCAACGCCATAAACAGAAGGAGGGATCATGGACATAGAAGGCTACCACATCCCCGAGAACCTCTACTACGAGAAAGACCACTACTGGGTGAAAGAGGACGGGGATCTCCTGGTGATGGGGATGAACGACTTCGCCCAGAAGCTGGCCGGCAAGATCGTTTTCGTGCAGCTGCCGGAGCCGGGCAAGGCGCTGGAGGCCGGCAAGCGCTTCGCGAAGGTCGAGTCCGGGAAGTGGCTCGGCAAGGTCAATGCCCCGGTCAACGGCGAACTGGCCGATGTCAATGAAGAGCTAGAAGGCAACCCCGGCCTGATCAACGAGGACTGTTACGGCAGGGGCTGGATGTACAAGATCAAGCCGGAGGACAAAGCCGACCTCGCGAACCTGATCCACGGCGCCGAGGCCATCCGCAAGTGGATGCTGGAAGAAATCGCCAAGTTCGCCAAAAAATGAATTCTTCCGCCGCCGTGGCGGACGAATTCATTTTTTTCTCCCCTTTGAAAAAGGGGGCAGGGGGATTTTAAAATCGACTTCCTGAGAAGAAGGTGGGACCTTAGCGTACATGGCTAAAGCCAACTTCACCATCCGCCAGCTGTTCGAGATGGACGCGTGCACCAATTGCCGGCTGTGCGCCGACGTGTGTCCGGCGGCCTATGCCGCCATGAACGGCGAGCTGTCGGCCGTCTATCGGATGAAGGGGCTCAAGCGCCATCTCAAGGCCCAGACGGGTATGCTGTCAAAGCTTCTCGGACGACGACCGCTGTCGGCGGAAGCACTGAAGCATTACGCCGACACGGTGTTCCGCTGCACTCTCTGCAGCAACTGCGAAGAGGTCTGCCCGCTGGGGATTCGGCTGAAGGATCTGTGGCTCTCGCTGCGCGAGGACCTGGTACAGGAAAAGGCTTATCCGTCCAAGATCGACATGATCCGAACGAACCTTGCCAAGAGCCGCAACGTCTTCGGCGAGGACAATTCCGAGCGGGCGGAGTGGGTCGAAGACATGCGCAGGCCGCCGCCGGACCGGTACTTAAAGCCGCGGGCCGAGGTGGTCTACATTACCGGCTGCGTGTCGGCCTACTTCCCGCTGGCCCAGAAGATCCCGATGGCCCTGGCCGAGATCATGGATGCCAGCGGGGTCGATTTCGCGTTGCTTGGGGAGGATGAATGGTGCTGCGGGTTTCCGCTGCTGGGCGCAGGCCTGATGGAGATGTTCGCGGATTTCAAGTTCCAGAACCTCGCCGCGGTCAAGGCCAAGGGCGCCAAGACCGTGGTGTTCGCCTGCCCGTCCTGCTACCAGATGTGGCGTGAGTACTATGAGACCGATCTCGAGCTTCTATCCGCACCAGAGCTGCTGCTGCGCCTGGTGCGCGGCGGACGGGTGCCGCTTGCGGAGCTTGCATTGACGGTCACCTACCACGACCCCTGCGATCTGGGACGCGGGGCGCGCATTTTCGAGGAGCCGCGCGAGGTCATCCGCAGCATCCCCGGCGTCACGTTTATCGAACTCGCGCACAGCCGGGAGAACTGCATGTGCTGCGGCGGCGGGGGGAACCTCGAGATGGTGGATCCGGATCTGGCGGCCAAGATCGCCCAGGCGAAGATCGACGAGGTCTTGGCTACCCGCGCCCAAGCGGTGGTCACCTCCTGCCAGCAATGCGTGCGCACGATGACCAGCTACGTCAGGCGCAACAGGATCCAGCTTGAGGTTTTGGATATCGTGCAGCTGGTCCGTAAAGCCCTGATTCCGGCCACCCCGGCTAAACCGTGACAGGGATCCCTTTCGCTGTTTAACCCTTAACCGTTAAACGAGGCCCATGGACCTTTACCATCTCGGAAAAGTATCCTGGCAGGAGTCGCAGCTGATCTACCATGCCATGGCCGAACTCGGCCGGGAGGGCCTGATTCTTCTCTCTCCGGCGAGTCCCTATGTCTGCATCGGGTTTCATCAGGATGTTGAGCATGAAGTGGATTTAGACTTCTGTCGGACGAACGGCATTCCCGTGTTCCGCCGGGATGTGGGCGGCGGTGCGGTCTATCTGGATGGCGGTCAGCTTTTTTTCCAGCTGGTTCTGCCGCGCGGCGATGCGCGCATTCCCGCCTCCAAGGAAGCCTTCTTCCGGAAGTTCCTGTCTCCGGTGGTCGACATCTACCGGCGGCTGGGAATTCCGGCCGAGTTCAAACCGATCAACGATGTCATCGTCGGTAGCCGCAAGATCAGCGGCAGCGGGGTGGGGGAGGTCGGCGGCTGCATTGTTTTCGTCGGCAACCTCATCGTCGACTTCAACTACGGGATGATGACGCGCATCCTGAAAGTGCCGAACGAGAAGTTTCGCGACAAGGTTCATAAGACGCTGACGGAGAATCTTTCGACGATCCGCCGGGAGCTGGGTGAAGAACGGGCGGCGCAATGGACCGGTGAGCGCCTGAACTCCCTGATGATCGAAGCGTTCGGGCAGTTGGTTGGACCGTTCCAACCGAAGACTCCCGATGACGCGCTGCGCGCTAAAATGGATGCGTTGAGGTCTGTAATGTTGGCCGACGCCTGGCTGATCCAGCGCCGGGGGCGCGGTGCGGAGCGCAACGTCAAGATCCGCTCGGGCGTCCATGTGGTCCAGAAGGTTCATAAGTGCCGGGGCGGACTGATCCGTGCGGACTTTGAAGTTTCGGACGGAAAGTTCAGAGGCGTTTCCATTTCAGGCGATTTTTTCTGCTACCCGGCGGAGAAAATCCAGCACCTGGAAGCCGGGATCGAGGGCCGGATCGTCCACGAGGTTCGTGAAGCAATCGAGGCCTTTTACGCCGCCAATGAGCTGGAAATCCCCGGCGTCGGCGTGGACGACTGGCTGGCGGTGTTCGCCAGCTGAGAGTTTTATAAAGTTTTTGCACCCGATGGCCGATCTTAGGGATGATGCCCCCACGGCCATTTCGCCCGGGTTCGTGTTGCTGCTTTTTTTCCGTCCGATCTCTTTTCGTGCGAAACCCCGCAGAGGCAGTCGGTTCCATTGTGCAGCCCTTCAAGGGCATCAGGGAGCATCCAGGATCGAATGCAGCGCGGTTCTAAATCCATCCAAGCCATTGCCGGCTTCAACTGGGCTCGTCTGTGCGGCCTCATGGCGTTGGCGGTTCTAGTTGCGGGCGGTGCGGCCGCTCTCTGGATGGGCCGCTCTCAGGATGCGCGCATGCGCTCCGAGCTTCTCGTCCAGGGACGGCTGGTGGCAGACATTCTGAACCCGTGGGTGGTCGTCAACCTGACCGGGATGCCGGCCGACCTCGAATCACCGGATTACCAGAAGATCAAATCCCAGCTCCAGCTGATGCGTTCAGCGAATGGAAATTTTCGGTTTCTCTATCTCACGAAACAAACGCCGGACGGCCGGGTCGTCTTCCTGGTCGACTCCGAGCCCGGCGATTCGCCGGATCACTCTCCGCCCGGTCAGATCTACGAGGAGGCGACGGACACTTTCCGGAATGTTTTCACCACCGGCAGAGAGGCCGTCGAGGGCCCGGTGCGCGACCGCTGGGGGAACTGGGTTAGCGCCCTGATTCCGATCAAGCCCGCGGAAGGCGCCATGGCGATGGCCGTGCTGGGGGTCGACGTCGATGCCAGCAACTGGGGTTGGGATATTTTCGAACACTGCCTGCCGGTTGCTGCTCTCAGCCTGCTTGGGCTGTCGGGGCTGGGTTTTCTGGCGGTTCTTTTCAGGCGGGCGGAGATCGCCCGCGGACGCATCGCCGCTTCCGAGGCTCTTTTAGCGGAAAGCGCCGAGCGCTTGCGGTTGCTTTTCGGCAACATGGCGGAAGGTGTGATCCTGCACGAGGTAATCCTCGACGACGCCGGCCGCCCCTCCAACTATCGGATCATTGACTGCAATCCCCAGAGCGAACGCATTTTGGGGCTCAAACGTGCAGAAATGGTGGGCCGGCTTGCAACCGAGGTGTACCAGACTCAGGCCCCTCCTTATCTGGCCGAGTTCAGCCGGGTCGCCCTGTCCGGTATCCCGGCGCATCTGGAGGCGTATTTCGCCCCCATGGAGCGGCACTTCGACATATCCATCGCCCCCTGGGGCTGCAACGGCTTCGCTACCATTTTTGCGGATGTGACCGACCGCAAGGCATCCGAAGAGGCGCTCAAGCGCAGCGAGCAGAAATACCGGACCATCATCGAAGGCATCGGGGAGGGATACTTTGAAGTCGACCTGCGCGGAAATCTGATTTTTTTCAACCCGGCGCTTTGCCGCATAACAGGCCTGCCAGCCGAGGAAATCGCCGGCATCAACTACCGGGGCTACACAACGCCGGAGACGGCTGAAAAGATGCTCCGGATGTTTGGCCGCATTTACAAAACCGCTCGGTCGTCCGGCGTTCAGGATTTCGAAATTCGAATGCGGGACGGCCGGCGGATCGCCATCGATCTCACGGCATCGCCGATCGTCAGCCCAGCGGGAAGCGTCATCGGCTTCCGGGGGCTCTGCCGGGACATTTCCGAGCGCAAACGGGCTGAGCAGCAGAAGCAGGAACTGGAAGAAGAGCTCCAGCGGGCTCAGAAGATGAAGGCCATCGGCGCACTGGCCGGCGGGGTCGCCCACGACCTCAACAACATGCTCTCCGGGATCGTGAGCTACCCGGACCTGATCCTGCTGGACCTGCCCGACGACAGCCCCTTGCGGATGCCCATCGAAACCATACGTGATTCCGGCCGCAAGGCGGCGGCGATCGTGCAGGACCTGCTCACTCTAGCGCGCCGCGGGGTGTCGATATCCGAAGTGCTCAACTTGAACGATATCGTCCTGGAGTACTTGAAAAGCCCCGAATTCATGAAGCTCGAATCGTTCCACCCGCATGTCCGGGTCGAGCGCCGGCTGGACTCCGGCCTCATGAACATCATGGGCTCGCCGGTGCATTTGTCAAAGACCGTCATGAATCTGGTCTCCAATGCGGCTGAGGCCATGCTCGAGGGCGGTACGATACGGATCTCGACGCGCAACGCCTATGTGGACCAACCGATCCATGGCTATGACCAGGTGACCGAAGGAGACTATGTGGTGTTGGAGGTTTCAGATGCCGGAATCGGCATTGCCGCCGAGGACCTGCAGCGCATCTTCGAGCCGTTCTTTACCAAGAAAAAGATGGGCCGGAGCGGCACCGGCCTGGGCATGGCCGTGGTCTGGGGAACCGTGAAGGACCACACGGGCTACATCGACGTCAGCAGCGTTGAAGCTAAGGGGACGAAGTTCAGCTTGTATTTCCCGGTCACGCGCAGGGAAGTGGCGCCAGCGGACTCCGTATCCTCGATCGATCACTTGTACGGTAGGGGGGAGCGTGTCCTGGTGGTCGACGATGTCCAACACCAACGCCAGATCGCCTCGGCGATTCTCTCCAAGCTCGGCTACCAGGTCCATACGGTCTCCTGCGGTGAAGAGGCGGTGGAATACCTGAAGACTCACCCGGTCGAGATGCTGGTGCTCGACATGATCATGTCGCCCGGCATCGACGGGTTGGAAACCTATCGACGCGTCGTGGAACAGCGACCCGGCCAGAAAGCCGTCATCACGAGCGGCTATTCCGAGACCGATCGGGTGAGTGAAGCCCAACGTCTCGGTGCTGGTATCTACCTGAGAAAGCCTTACACTCTGGAAAACCTCGGGGCGGCCGTCAAACATGAGCTGCAGCGCATGTGAGGCCCAGAGGGCTCCTGTATTAGCAGCCCGGCAATGACATATGGCAAATTCGGCCATGTCACTCACCGGTGGGGCGGGTTTTCGGCCACAGCGCGCCGCAACCATCCGGAATGATACTATTCCGGCCGCTTGATCCGCAACCGACGCATGCGTTCGATCAGGGTGGTCGGCTTTATCCCCAGCCGGTGCGCGGCCCCATCGCGGCCGTATACCTTCCAACCCGATTGAATCAAGGCCGTCAGCATGTTCTGTTTTTGCATCGCCTTGAACGCGGCGTCAGTCAGAATCGACTCGACGGGCCGGGCCGGATCAGCGTTCGGATTGCTGAACGATAGCGGGATGCCGGCGTTGATGCGCGGCAGGTCGAAGTGCAGCCGGCCATGGGGTGACAGGATCAACGCCCGTTCGATGATGTTCTGCAACTCCCTTACATTACCCGGCCAGTCGTGGGCATTCAAGTCCAACAGATTGGCCTCGGTCAGGGAGGGAACCGGCCGGTTCAGGCGGTGCGAGAATACCTTTACGAAACGGGCGGCCAGCAGAGGGATGTCCTCCCGGTGGTCCCGCAAGGGGGGGATCTCGATCGGGAAGACGTTCAGCCGATAATACAAATCTTCTCGAAATCGGCCGTTATTGACCTCCTCCGCCAGGTTTTTATTGGTGGCTGCGATGATGCGGACATCTACCTTGCGGGTGCGCCCTTCGCCTACGCGTTCGAATTCTCCTTCCTGAAGCACCCGCAGCAATTTGCCCTGCAGGCTTAGCGGGATTTCGCCGACCTCGTCCAGGAAAAGGGTGCCGCCGTCGGCCGCCTCGAAGCGGCCCAGGCGATCGCTGATCGCACCGGTAAACGAGCCTTTGATGTGCCCGAAAAATTCACTTTCGTAAAGCTCCCTGGGAATGGTGGCGCAGTTGACCTTGATTAGGGGGCGATCCGCGCGCTGGCTGTGTTTGTGGATTTCACGGGCGATCAGCTCCTTGCCGGTGCCTGATTCGCCCAGTATCAGAACGCTGGCGCCGGTCGGCGCCACCCGATCGATTCGAGAAATAATAATCTTCAGGGACGGACTTTCGCCGATGATCTCCCCATAGGCATGCGCGCCGGCCAGCTCTTCCTTCAGGTAGGTGTTCTCGGCCTGAAGCCGTTCCTGCAGCTTCTGGATCTCGGCCGTGCGCCGGGCGACTTCCAGCTCCAGCTCATCGTGGGATTTCTTCAAAACCGATTTTTGGAGATCGCATTCTTTTTGAAGGCGGTCGCACTCGGATTCGAGCTTTTTATTATCCGCAAGCATCCGCTCAATATCGATAGGCGTCATCATGACGGGTTCCTTGGTTTGCCATCCTGGGAAGAGAAATGGAACACCGAGCGAGGCCGGCGAAAGAGGTCATACGATCAATAGCTGTGAACGTAATCAAAAATTTGGGATTTACAACCAAAAATTTGAGATCCTCAAGAAACTGATAGGGCTGCAGCCAACTGAACCTGGCCGATTGTTTCGCGATATCAGATGACTACAGAAGGCAGGGAGTCTGGCATGGGTTTTGATCCGCCTAGCAGCTCAGAGGATATGCGAAGATAGGCGTATATGGCGATCCAACCGTTGACCCGTCGAGGAATAGATCGAGGTGGCTCTTCCGTTACGGAAAAAGGGAGTTGCGGGGACCCACTTCATCGGGTGGGTTTTAGGAGGTGAATATGTCCCGTGATTCCAAAGCAGCCAAAAAGAGATGTTGTTCGATGGAACATGAGCGGCTGACGGCCGACCTGGATATCTGCGACCAGCTTTATAAGCACCCCTCGGAGTGGCACCGTTGCGCTCGACTCGTCTCCCGGCGGAGCGGTCAGCGGGCCCGGAACTGCATGCTCCAGGAATGATCTGCGACGGACCCCAAAGAGCTCGATCAGGCGGTAACCCTCGCTCAGCGCGGAACGCCGGTTTCAGGGAGCGGCTCGGGACGGTAATGGCGCGGAGATCTCCGTCTGCGGGTTCGCTACCGGAGTGGGCCGAGCATGCCCGCTTCGAGCGCGACGATGCGCCCTGCGACGACGGTCGGGCGGGAAGGGTCCACGACCGATAATGCCCGCACTGCCCGGCCAGGCCGTGCGCGAACGGCGCACCGCCATTGGCGAGCGTGATTTCCATGGACGTAGCGTATCAACCGAGGATGTTTACCGGGCTGCAACCGAGCGGGCCGTTGATGATCGCAAACTATCTCGGCGCGCTGAAAAACTGGGCTGAACTCCAGGCGACGCACGAATCGTTTCTGATGGTGGCGGATCTGCATGCCGTTACGGTTCCTCAAGACCCGGGCGTCCTGCGCAGAAGATCGCTTGACTTGGTGGCGCTCTTGGCCGCCTGCGGCATCGATTTCGCGAAGAGTGCCGTTTTCATGCAGTCCCATGTTCCCGCTCACACCCAGCTGCTGTGGGTATTGAACTGCGTGGTGCCGATGGGAGAACTTCAGCGCATGACGCAGTTCAAGGACAAGGCCGGCCGCCATGGGGCGGACGTCCGTGTCGGGCTCTTTGACTATCCGGTGCTGATGGCCGCGGACATTTTGCTTTACCGTGCGGATCTCGTTCCGGTCGGCGACGACCAGCAGCAGCACATGGAGTTCACACGTCGAATCGCACGCAAATTCAACGCGGCCCACGGCGAGGTTTTCAAAATTCCGGAGACCTGCACGCCGCGAACCGGCGCCCGCTTGATGGGGCTTCAAAACCCGGCGTCCAAGATGTCCAAATCGGACCCCAATCCGGATAACTACGTGGCCCTGCTGGACCCGCCTGAAGCGGTCCGCAGAAAGATCAAGGCTGCGGTTACCGACTCCGGCAGCGAGGTGCGCGGCAACACGGCCAAACCGGGCCTATCGAATCTCATCGCTCTGTACGCGGCCGTCAGCGGGGAGGAGACAGCGTCGATCGAGGCGAGGTATGTCGGCAAGGGCTACGCCGAATTCAAGCGCCATCTGGCCGAGCGGGTCATCGATTTTCTGAAGCCGATCCAGAAGCGCTACCGCTCGTTTGCTCTCGATCGGGAGATGCTGACGGAGGTTCTCCGACACGGGGCCGATAAGGCCCGGGCGCGATCCGAGGCAACCCTTGCAAAGGTTTACGAGGCCGTCGGGTTCTTTCCCCCGGGACGGGGCGGCCGGCGTTTTTCCGGCATGCGCGGGTCCAGCCGTGAAACGCAGCCGGATATTTCAGTGCCCGCAATCGTGCGGGAACTGCACCAAAGGAGAAATGTCATGGGAACCGAAGAAACCAGAGATCTGAGCACGGCGGCAGCGGCGGAAACCGATGCCGATGCGGATTGTCCAACGGATTGCTGTGATTGCTGCTGTTGTGACACCGAAGAGGAATGCCGCATGGAAGAGTAGCGAAGGAGGTTAAAATGGATGGGATGATCCCACGCTTTATGATCTATGCGTCAATCCGGACAAAATCGGCTCGGAGCGAGCCGCCCAGATTATCGTGGAGATGGTGCGATCGTCGGAGATGAGGGCCTGCAGCATGTACGCCCTCGATGCGCTCGAGCGCCTGTCGCAGACCAAACGCATAGAAGCCTCTCTCATGGCGATGGATCTCCGGCATGCCGGTCTGAGGGTGGAGATGCTCGAGAAGGGGGTCGCCCAGGTTTCCGGCGTGCTCTACCGACATGAGGACAAGGGGCGCATCCCGGCGGTCGTCGGCAGGATCCCCGGGGTTGACAAGGTACAAATGGACGTGAGGGTGATGCCGGCGGGATACGATTAGGCTCGAGATTTTCTATCCCGGCGCCCCCTGACGCGCAAGGGTGTGTCCATGCAGAACGTCACCCGGCAGCTGATTGAGGCTCATCTGGTCGCGGGGAGAATGGCTCCCGGCGAAGAGATTGGGTTGCGCATCGATCAGACGTTGACGCAGGACGCCACCGGCACCCTGGTGATGCTGGAATTCGAGGCGATGGGCGTCTCCCGAGCCAAGACCGAGGTGTCCGCCCAATACGTCGATCACAACCTGCTGCAGACGGATTTCAAAAACGCCGACGACCATCTGTTCCTGCTCAGCGCTTGCAAAAAATTCGGCGTCTGGTATAGCCGGCCGGGGAACGGGGTGAGTCATCCCGTGCACATGGAGCGCTTCGGGAAGCCGGGCAGGACCCTGCTGGGCTCGGACAGCCATACGCCGGCGGCCGGCTCGCTGGGCATGCTGGCCATGGGGGCGGGCGGCCTGGAGGTGGCCCTCGCCATGGCCGGAGAGCCGGTTTACATCCGCATGCCCTCGATTCTGGGGGTGCGGCTGACGGGTCGTCTGCCCGACTGGGTCAGCGCCAAGGACGTCATCCTGGAAATGCTGCGCCGCCGCGGCGTGCAGGGAGGGGTGGGCCAGATCATCGAATATTTCGGACCGGGGTTGGAATTCCTTTCGGCCATGGACCGGCATGTGATCGCCAACATGGGCACGGAGCTGGGCGCCACGACCACGGTTTTCCCGTCTGATGACGCCGTCCGGCGGTTTTTGAAGACCCAGGGCCGGGAGGCCGATTGGATTCCGATCGTTGCGGGTGACACCGCCGACTATGAGGAAATCGATGAAATCGACCTCGCTGATTTGGAGCCGCTGATTGCGCTGCCGAGCAGTCCGGGCAACGTCGTGCCGGTCCGGGAGGTGGCCGGTCGCGAAATCTATCAGGCCTACATCGGCTCGTCCGCAAATCCGGGTCTGCGCGATTTCGCCGTGCCCGCGCTAATGGTGGACGGGTCCCCGGTGCATGAACGGGTATCCTTCGACGTCAACCCCACCTCGCGACAGATCCTGGAGAACCTGGCCGCCCTGGGGCTGCTGCAAAAGCTGATCGCCTCGGGCGCCCGCATCCACCAGGCCGGCTGCAACGGCTGCATCGGCATGGGGCAGGCACCGGCCACCGGCAAGATCAGCCTGCGGACCGTTCCTCGCAACTTCCCCGGCCGCTCCGGCACCAAAGAGGACCAGGTGTATCTGTGCAGCCCGGAGACCGCGGCCGCTGCGGCCCTGACCGGTGTCATCACGGATCCGCGTTCGTTGAACATGGCCTACCCCCGGTTCGTCGAACCGGACAGGGTCCGGATCAACACGCGCATGCTGCTGCCGCCGGCCGACCCGGGCGTTCCGGTCGAGCTGGAAAAGGGGCCCAACATCCAGCCGCTGCCCGTTTTCGAAGGCCTGCCGGAGGGGATTTCCGGTCCGGTCCTCCTTAAGGTCGGCGATGACATCTCCACTGACGAGATCATGCCCGCCGGGTCCCGGGTGCTACCCTTTCGCAGCAACATCCCCGAAATCAGTCGGTTTGTCTTCAGTCAGGTGGACGAGCATTTTTATGAGCGCGCCCTGGCACGTCAGCGCCAGGCCTTTTACGTAATCGGCGGAAGCAACTACGGTCAGGGCTCCAGCCGCGAGCACGCCGCCCTGGCGCCGCGCTATCTCGGCTTGAGGGTGGTGATTGCCAAGAGCTTTGCGCGCATCCACAGGCAGAACCTGGTCAACTTCGGAATACTGCCGCTGACGTTTGTGAATCCTGACGACTACGATCGCATCCGACAGGAGGATGTGCTCCACATTGAACGCGTAGTCCAGGCGCTTTGCAATGGCGGCAGTGTCACTGTTCTAAACACCACGCAGGATTCGTTTTTTGCTGCCGAGCACGAACTGAGTGCACGTCAATTGGATGCCGTTCTGGCAGGCGGGCTGATCAACGTGGTGCGCACGCGCCGGACGGTCCACTAGCGTAACACTCGATATGGAGGGTCATCATGAGAGACTATGAAAACAGCTACATGAAAGGGATCGATATTCTCGCGGCCTTCATCTTGGCCGCCGGCGGCCTGTGCTGGGGTGCGGTCGGCCTGTTCGCCTTCAATCCTGTCGAGGCCGTTTTCGGAGTAATGAGCCCCATCAGCCGGTTGATTTATCTACTGTTCGGGGTAGCGGCTTTATATGAAATCATCTTTTACCGTGTGATCCAGCGTCGTTGGGAATGCAAACCGTGGCCTGAAATTGCGGAATCCAGCGCCGTTTGAACGTGAACCAGAGTCGGCGCGCCACACGGCGCAAACGTTCGGCGGTATTCACTGCCGACAGATAGGAGGGTTCGCCATGAAAGAAGACAAGGAAATCGAACTCGATTGCTCGAAGAACTGTAAGTTTGTAACCCAAACATGCGAAGCCAGCGGCCGAAGCCGTGAAGAATGCGAAAACCGCTACAACGATTGTGTTTCCAGGTGCACCTTTGCATAAATATCAGCGGCCGACAGATGTCGGCCGCTGATGTTTAGCCTGACAGAATTCAACGGAAAGGCATGAAATTGGCATCGAAACTCGTAAAGCGCCAGTTAAAGATTCTCAAGAAGGACGAATCCTAAACCTGCTGAAATAGCACGCGCCGGGCGGTGAAGTTTTGCGGCTGCTCGGCTCTCATCTCAGCTTGGGACAAGTGAGACGGCCGCCGCGCGGTCAGCTACCACCCGGGCGTGATCTCGGCGCACGCGCCCGGCTGGTATCGAGCGGTCTCCGTAGTTCAGGCGCACCAGCATCTCCGCTTTGTCGCTTCCGGTCACGACCCAGAGCACCTGCCGGCTCCGGTTCAGGGTCGGGAAGGTCAGGGTCATGCGGCGCCGGCCCTCGTAGACAGCGGTCATGGCAACGTCGGCATCGGTCATTTCAAGGACCGGGTCCCCCGGGACCAGCGAGGCCGTGTGGCCGTCCGGCCCGAGGCCCAGGTGGACGAGATCCAGCACCGGAGGCGAGCCGGCGATTTTCCGGAGGGTGCGGGCATACCTCTCTGCCGCGGCTTTCAGATCCGGCGCTTCGACCGGCATGGCGTGGACGTGCCCGGGCCGCAGCGGAGCATGAACGAGCAGGGTGGCGCGCAGATGGGTGAGGTTGCGGTCCGCGTGCCCGGCAGGCGCCACGCGCTCGTCCACCTGGACAAGGTGGACTTTTTCCCAAGGCATCTTCTCGCCGGCGAGTGCCTGCAACATCACCCAAGGGGTGCGCCCGCCGCTAACGGCCAGGATGAAACGGCCGCGCACCGCAGCCGCCTCACGGGCTGCCGCTGCAATGATTCCCGCCGCTCTCTGAGCCGCTGAATCGGGATCGTCCTGGATTTCGATTTCTATAACTGGTTTTTCCACTGCGGCTAGTTCGATAGGGATCTGCTCACGGAAAAGGTTTGAAAGCCTACGTTAACGAGTCGCTGCAAAATTACAAGGTAATTTTGCAGTGCGATTGACGACAACTATTCATGTTTGCGAGCCAACTCCGCGGCCAGGGCAATCGCCTCATCCCGGTTTTGAACGGTCCCGTCGTCCTGGGCCGCTCGGACCGCCTCTATGATTGCTCCCATTCCAGGCCCCGGCGGGATGCCGATGGCCATGAGGTCGCGCCCGCCGATGAGGGGTTTGCGTTCGAGCCGGTCCTTGATTTCGGTATAGTACAGCCGGATCGTCTCGCGGCACCAGCGCAGTTGGCGCTCACGTTCGACCTCGTGCGAGGCGGGTCCGCGCGTGGCCATGACATCGGCCATGCCGAGCAGGATCAGCAACACCATATCCTCCCCCAGCCGCCGAAACCAGCGCAGAATCGTCCCGGGCCGGACGTCGGTCCCGGAGAGGCCGATCGTGTGCATGTGGTTTCCGACCAGCCTCATGAATACCTCCTGGTCTCGCACAGAGAATTTGAGCCGGGCGGCGATGCTTTCGGCGATTCTGGAGCCGGCCGCGTCGTGCCCGTAGAAAGTGACCCGCCCGCTCTCGGGCGCTAGGGAGCGGGATTCCGGTTTGCCCGCGTCGTGGAAGAGCGTCGCCAGCTTCAGAACCGGCAGGTGGTTTTCCTGTTCCAGATTCGAGTGCAACCGGCCGGCCACCGGTTCAAATTGATCCGTCAATGAAGCCAGCAGGCCTTCCAGCCTTTCGAGCGCTTCCAGCGAATGATCCCAGACGTTCAAATGATGGTGTTCGTTCTGGGAACAGCCCCGCATCGGAGTGATTTCGGGGAAGATGGCCTGCAGGACGCCCATGCGGTCCAGCAGCCGGACGAGCGGTGCGCTGTCCGGCTGCTTCAGCGTGAGGAACAATTCGCGGGCGATGCGCTCGGCCGCCACGGCGGACACACGGTCCGCGGCGCTGGCCATCAACTGAAGCGTGGCGGCTTCGATCTCGAAGCCGAGATCGGCGGAAAAGCGCACGGCCCGGATCACGCGCAGGGGGTCGCTCGTCATGGCGTCCGGACCGGCGGCTCGGATGCGGCGGTCCCGGAGGTCGCGCCGCCCGTCCAAGGGGTCGATCAACTCGCCGAGCACCCCGCCGCCGCCGACCGCGATGGCCATGGCATTGATCGTGAAATCGCGGCGGCTCAGGTCGTCCTCGACGCCGGACCCGTAAATGGGCACCAGATCGAGGAAATCTTCGGTGTCGGCGCGGTTGACCACCCGGAGACAAGGCGTGTCGGGCTTGTTGAGAAACGGCACCAGCGCCGCGTCGTGGGCCGATCCCAGCGCATGGGCCAGGGCCTGCGGGTCGGAGCACATCAGGTCGATATCCTTCGACTCGCGCCCGAGCAGGTGGTCGCGGACCGCTCCGCCCACCAGATACACCGCGGGCAGGCCAGCCCCCAAGGGCTCCAGCCAGCGGCGCAGTATGGAAACCAGGCGGCTCATTTGGTCACGAATTCGATGGCATATGCACCCAATCCGTCCGGGTTCCGGGCTGCAAGGCGCACCAGCATCGTGGCCGCAAGCCTGAAGTCCGAACCCGGAATGGCGTAGGAAAGGACGACCACACCATGATGAGGGCTTGAGTTTTCAAAGGCCCGAATCGTCAGCGCGATGAAATCGTCCCTGTTTCGGGTCACCAGGGCGGCCTGGCGGGATACGGCTTCAGCGAATTGATCCTCATCGGAGGCCCCGGCCATCCCGATTTCATGCGCGCTGACGGCGTCGATGCCCCGCTTGCGCAGAATCTCGGCTACTTTGGGGCTGATGTCCTCGTCGAGGTAGAATTTCACTTGGCCGAGGCCTGCTTCGCCAGGAAAGGGAAACGCTTGGCTATTTTTTCGCTGTTGAGATCCCTATTGCGCACAATGCGGGCTTCGATTTCCTCCGGGTAAAGGGCGTAATAAGCGAGCGCCGACCGCAACTGGGGTTCGATCAGCCAGTGGTAGGCCTTTTTCAATTCGACGTATTTTTCGCCCATCCCCTTGAAGGCCGCGACGATCTCCCACACATCGATTCCCGTTCCGGACACACGCGCCCGGCGGCCGGTCGGACCGTCCGCAAAGAAGATTCCAGGGCAGTTTTTCATCTTCACCGCTTCAACAAGCAGGTCCCGAGCCAGCGACGAAAAGTCTCTTCCGGATTCCGCCGCCGCCGCCTCGATCTCCCTGACCGTCGATTCAGGCAAGCGAATGCATTTTTGAATCGAGCCCATGACAGTCCACCTCTCCGAAAGATTTTCTCATAAATTAAAGTGTAATGCATTGCATGTCAATGCAGATAAAATCCATGCTTAGGGAACTGGATCGCCCGCAGGGACGAGCGTGAGGGGGTCCCGTTCGGGGCCCTTTCATGTTTAGCGATATAGTGTGGGATAGGGTATGGCACCTCCAATCATGCGCTTATTGCATAATTATCCTGCAACCTTTTCAAAAAGCCATCGAATTATGCAATTCTAACAATCTGAAATTAAATAGTATTATTGGGATACGAACCGAGTTAATTGCATAAAATTCAATGTAAATCTGGACTCTTGCTCAGCGCATTATGTAATGACCATTTAGCTCCAATACCCCGGCTGCCACCAATGCGCTGTATGCTTTTTTCGCGGCGCATTTTCTGAAGTAAGTTCATAATATAAGTTTTTTTCTGCTCATCTGTCAGCGTATCCGAGAGCTTGTCGAAGAGCAATTTTTCCATGTCACTTCTTTTGGCTGGTCCGAACTTATCCAAATATGCCAGCACCAGTTGTTTATAATGAGTTTTGTCAAATGCGCGCTTCTTGATGTAATCCGCTTTGGTTTCCGTAGCTGCTGCGACTTCCGCCGAAACGAAATAATTAGGCCGTCTACCCTCGATTAGCCGTTTCTTCTTAAGGACTTTGAGTTCTTCATCAGTTACCGGCTTGCCCTTTTGGACCTTATCCAAAGCGATCACATCCCATATGCTTAAATCAGTTCGGGCAAGCAGCATCCGTGTGTAGTTTTCATCGATTACCTTGCCGAATATTCTCACTTAAACTCGCTGGGCTTCGGAAAGGTCGTAGTCAGGCATCGGGAAATTGCGGTCGCGTTGTTTTTGAAACATCCGTTTGATGCCGCTGCCGATCGTGTCGATCATGCCGAGGTTGACCATGGCCTCGGCAAGGAAGCGGTTGCGGTAAATTTCCGGAGGTGCGTCGCGCCGGATGACCTCCACGACGGTTCCAGGCAGGAAATCGCCGACGTTGGTGAAAAGGAGAGACTCTGATTCCTCGACGACATTGATGCGGCCGCCTTGGCCTCGACGACCGCCAGCGGGAAGTTGCGCTCGAAACGGAGCAGGTAATCCACACGGCGGGGCGGCTTGCGGACGAAGCCCTGGCCAACGGGCACGATGCGGCCGTCCGTGATGGTGCGCTGCTCGGCGATGGAATGAGGATCGCTGTCCCAACTCGCGGCCTGCAGCTTGGGGACGACGAGCTTCCGGCAGGTGTCGGCTTCGGTCAGAGGCATGGCTCATCCGTCTTTGATGAGAACTTCAGCCGCCGCAAGGCTTTCCCTGGCTTTGGTAAACAGAGCCTCGATGCTGGAGGTCATACCGACACCTGTTTTTTGCGAACGTTCATCAAAAACGGGTTGTCCTGGGATGCATATGCTTCTCGAGTGAAAAAAACACGTGAGATGACAACATCATCCCGCAGCTCTGAATTCAAGACCCTGCTGTTGACCAATCACCTTTTCGACCGCACTTTAACCGAATGCGGGATGGCGGGAGCCGGGCACCGTTGTTTACTTATACCGCTTGGTATCGGCTGGGGAGTCAACGAGGTGACGGCAGGCCGAACGTGAAGACCGCCGATGACGGCCTGCGCTGCTGCTTGGTGCCCTCACCGCGGCAAGCCAAAAGGAGGGTTGGGGATGAAAGAGATCGACACCATCAAAAACCGCATTGCCGATATGTTCGATGCAGGCGATAGCGAAGGCCTGGGCCGGGTCTATGCCGTGTTGAACCAACTGGTGGGAGAGTTGGCCGCCATGCGGACACTATTGAATCCTCCGGCACAGAAAGAACCGCTTGAGCTTGAGCTGGAACCCTATCGGCCGCCGATAGGTGAAATTGACGAATCACTGGAAAACGGCAAAGGAGGGAGGGCAGGTTAACGGTTTGGGGCCTATTGCACCGAAGAGGCAATCACCAACCATGAAAGGTAAAGGATTATTATCAACGAGATTCGTTTCAGGGAAGATTCCATGCGCTGCCCCCCCTGTTTTCAGTATCGGCAGTCGTAAAAAAAACTTGAGATAAAAACTCGGGCGGCCGGAAATCGGTTGCTGGAAGTGAAGTGGGGATTGGCAGGTCGGTGGAAGAAACAGGGCTTCGAAATTAATCTAACCCGTTTACAGCATACCCCTCGATATCTGCGACCTGGACGTACGCGAAGCCGAATATTGCGGCGACGCGGCAAGGCTCCCGAAAACGGTGGGGCAAAAACACGAACGGGCGACCTTGCGGCCGCCCGGGTGATAGCATATCAGGAAGGAGATGAGATTGACGCTGTACCGCTCGGAGACGGTTGCTAAGCCGCCTTTTGGCTTCAGCTCCCATCCCTTCCCCGGATCACGGTTTCTTGTGACCCGTTGATAGAATGGTAAGTACCCTTTGGGATCTGTCAAGCATGTCAAACGGGGGTTTGACCAAGTTGATATTCAATCCCATATCGGCCGGGATCACGATCCGGCATTTATCCTCTGAACCAGTTCCATGACGATATCTTCCGGTCCCCGGAAAAAGGCAATCCGGAGGTCGGGGATGTCGGTGGGGGGCATGAAAAAGGAATACCCCCGCGCACTGAGATCTGTGAAAGCGGCCTCGATGTCTTCAACTTCCAAACCGATGTGGTTGTAACCATATATGGGCCGCGAGGCATCTCCTTCCATCCTCTCGTCCGCCCGGGCTACCCGCAAGTTGATGGTTGTGCCCTGCAGATCCAGGGAGGCCCCATCGGCGGTCCCGAATTTTTTGCGCCGGACCAGATCGGCCTCGAGGGCTTCGGTGAAAAAACCAATCATTTTCTCGAGGTCCTTGCATATTATGTGAACATGATGAAAACGGAATGACATAGCGAAATCCTCCTGTGCCGCATAAAAGGTGTCAGATCTCGATTCATGAATTACTTTTGAGCAGTATACAAGCAGATGGAGGTTGTCGGCTCAGCTGATTTGTTTTGACTGAAATGGTGATTCTAAGGGCTTGGCTGAACCTGCGGGCACGGAGCGCGGGGGCAGATGTTGTTTCGGTTAAAGCCCGAGCGGCCATACTTCCCAGCCCGATACGGCAGTGGTGCCGCCCTCTAGATCGAAGGCTATCTCGGTGGGGCACGCTATGTAAGCCTTCGGCACTTCCTCTTCCCCGTAAAAGGTCCGCAGTCGCTCGATCCCATGCAAATCTTTTTTTTCGGGTCGTTCCTTGATTTTGCATTCCACGGCGGCAATTTTGCGATCCCGCTCCAAAAGTAAATCCACCTCGTTTCCCCCTTGATCCCGCCAGTACCAAAGGCCCAGCGACGGTTCGTGCCAGTCCCGCCATCGCAGCCACTGATTGACGACGTGAGTCTCCCAGAGCGCACCGGCCTCCCGCGACGCCCAAAGAGTAGCGGCCGAAGAAAATCCCATCAGGTAGGCGGCCAGACCGGTGTCAGTAAAGTAGAGCTTGGGGGTTTTCGAAAGCCGCTTGCCCAATGACCGAAAGTATGGCTCCAGCAGGAACACTTGGTTGGAGGCCTGCAGGACGCTCAGCCACTTTTTCGCCGTGGGCGTGGATATGCCAACATCTCTCCCCAGTTCAGAGAGATTGAGGACCTGCCCGCAGCGGATCGCACACGCCCTGAGAAAGCGCTCAAAGTCCCGCAGGCTGCCTACATTTAAAAGATTGCGCACGTCCCTTTCGAGATAGGTTGCGACATAGCCCTGGTACCAGCGCTCT
>Ga0105105_10000230_pt1 | contig 25813 bp, 17 predicted proteins | sample PPLLaktember2015_4_FD_79108 | JGI IMG/M metagenome (GOLD analysis project Ga0105105, IMG submission 79108) | Freshwater sediment microbial communities from Prairie Pothole Lake near Jamestown, North Dakota, USA - PPLs Lake P8 Core (1) Depth... | ecosystem: Environmental > Aquatic > Freshwater >...
GCCCGTGCCGTTCAGGTTCACCGTCACCGCACCGCCCGCGCTCGCGTAGGTCACCGTGTCGGTGCCCACACCACCGTTGAGCGTGTCCGCGCCGCCCCGGCCTTCCAGCACGTCGTCGCCGTCACCGCCCAGCAGCACGTTGGCGCCCGCATTGCCGCGCAGCGTGTCGCCCAGCACCGAACCGGTCAGGTTCTCGAAGTTCGTCAGCACGTCGCCCGTGCCGTCACCGGCGCCGCCCTGCGCACCGCCCACCGCCAGGTCCACCGTGACGCCGGCCGCCGAGCCGGCATAGCTCGCCGTGTCGGTGCCATCGCCGCCGTCGAGCGTGTCCGCGCCCGCGCGGCCCTCGATCGTGTCGTCGCCCGCCCCGCCCAGGATCGTGTTGACGCCCGAGGTTCCGCGCAGCGTGTCGCCCTGCCCGGAACCGGTCAGGTTCTCGATGCCCGACAGCACGTCGCCCGTGCCGTCGCCGGCGCCACCCTGGGCGGTCGCCACGTTCAGGTCGATCGTCACGCCCGCCGCCGAACCGGCGTAGGTCGCCGTGTCGGTGCCCGCGCCGCCGGTCAGCGTGTCCGCGCCGCCCCGGCCCTCGAGCACATCGCTGCCGTCGCCGCCCGTCAGCACGTTCGCACCCGAGTCGCCGCGCAGCGTGTCGTTCTGCGCCGAGCCCGTCAGGTTCTCGAAGTTGGTCAGCACGTCGCCCGCGCCGTCGCCCGCGCCGCCCTGCGCGCCCGCCACCTCGAGGTCGATCGTCACGCCGCCCGTCGAGCTCTCGTAGCTCGCGGTGTCGATGCCGTCGCCGCCGTCGAGCGCGTCGGCGTCGCCGCGGCCCTCGACCACGTCGCTGCCGGTACCGCCCAGAATCGTGTTCACGCCCGCGGTCCCGCGCAGCGTGTCGCTCTGCCCGGAGCCGACCAGGTTCTCGATGCTTACGAGCGTGTCGCCGGCCGCATCGCCCCCGGAGATCTGCACCCCGGTGTTGTTCAGGTCGACGCTCACCGCGAGGGTCGACCCCGCGTAGCTGACGGTATCGCTGCCGCCGGCCCCATCGATCCGATTCGCGACGCCAGACGACAGGATCGTGTCGGCGTGCGCGGAACCCGCGAAGTTCTCGATGCCCGACAGCACGTCGCCCGACGCGTCGCCGGCCGAGACCTGCGCGGTCGTCAGCCCCAGGTTCACCGTGACGCCGGCGCCCGATCCCGAGTAGCTCGCGGTGTCGGTGCCAGAGCCGCCATCGAGCGTGTCGGCGCCACCGCGACCTTCCAGCACGTCGTCGCCGGCATCGCCGGACAGCGTGTTGACCGCCGCATCGCCCGAGAGCGTGTCGCCGAGCAGCGAGCCGGCCAGCGCCTCGATCGACGACAGCGTGTCGCCGGCACCGTCGCCGGCACCGCCCTGCGCGCCCACGATGGCGAGATCCACCGTGACGCCTTGAGACGACGCGGTGTAGGCCGCCGTGTCGAAGCCGTCGCCACCGACGAGGGCGTCGCCGCTGCCGCGGCCCTCGAGCACGTCGTCGCCGGTGCCGCCGGTCAGCACGTTCGCGCCGGCATTGCCGCGCAGCGCGTCGGCATGGTTGGATCCGATCAGGTTCTCGATGCCGGAGAGGACGTCGCCGGACGCCGATCCGGCGCTGACCTGCAGGCCGGTGAGCGCCAGGTCGACGGTCACGCCGGCGCCGGAATCGTTGTACACGGCCGTGTCGTCGCCCGAGCCACCGATCAGTTCATCTGCACCGCCGCGACCCTGCAGCGTGTCGTTGCCGTCGCCGCCCTCGAGGCGGTTGGCATCGGCATTCCCGCGCAGCGTATCGGACTGCGCCGAGCCGAGGACGTTCTCGAATCCCGACAGCAGGTCGCCGGCGGCATCGCCGCCGGACTGGGCAGTCGCCAGGCTCAGGTCGACGGTCACCGCCGCTGCGGAGCCCTCGTAGCTCACCGTGTCGATGCCCGCCTCGCCCGACAGCGTGTCGGCGCCACCGCGACCTTCGATCACGTCGTCGCCGCCGCCGCCCGTGATCACGTTCGCGCCCGAGTCGCCCCGGATCGTGTCGTCGGACGCCGAACCGATCAGGTTCTCGATCGAGACCAGCACGTCGCCGGCCGCGTCGCCCCCGACCTGCTGCGCCTGGTTCAGGTCGACGTCGACCCCTTGGGCGGAACTGGCGTAGCTCGCCGTGTCGGTACCGTCGCCGCCGTCGATGTAGTCGTCGGCCCCACGCCCTTCGAGCAGGTCGTCGCCGTCGCCGCCGTACAGGTTGTTCGACTGCGCGTCGCCGCGCAGCGTGTCGGCCTCGGCCGAGCCGCGCAGCGCCTCGATCGCGGAGAGCACGTCGCCCGCCGCATCGCCCGTGCCGCCCTGCGCGCCGACGATCTGCAGGTCGACGTTCACCGCGTCGACCGAGTTCTCGTAGTTCGCGGTGTCGAAGCCCGCACCGCCGTCGATCGTGTCGGCACCGGCACGGCCTTCGAGCTCGTCCCAGCCGTCGCCACCGGAGAGCACGTTCGCGCCCGCGCTGCCGCGCAGCGTGTCGTCCTGTGCGGAGCCGGTCAGGTTCTCGATGCCCGACAGCACGTCGCCGCCGGCGTCGCCGGCGCTCGACTGCGCGCCTGTGACAAGCAGGTCGACGTTCACGCCATCGGCCGATCCTGCGTAGCTCGCGGTGTCGATGCCGTCGCCGCCCTCCAGGACGTCGGCGCCCTCGCGGCCTTCGAGCATGTCGTCGCCCGCGGCGCCGGCGAGCGTGTTCGCCCCGGAGTCGCCACGCAGCGTGTCGGCATGCGCCGACCCGGCCAGATGCTCGACTTCGTACAGCTGGTCGCCCCCCGCGTCGCCGGCGCTCGTCTGCGCCGTGCCCACCAGCGTGAGGTCCACCGTGACGCCGGCTCCGGAGCTGGCGTAGCTCGCCGTGTCCGAGCCGCCGTCGCCGTCGATCACGTCGGCGCCGGCACGGCCCTCCAGCGTGTCGTTGCCGTCGCCACCATTGAGGGTGTTCGCATCGACGTTGCCGCGCAGCGTGTCGTCGTGTCCGGAGCCGTAGAGGCGCTCGATGCCCGACAGCACGTCGCCCGACGCATCGCCGGCACTGGTCTGCGCGGTCGTCACGGCGAGGTCGACCGTCACGCCGGCATCGGAGCTGATGTAGCTGGCGGTGTCGGTGCCGAGTCCGCCCGTCAGGGTGTCGGCGCCGCCGCGCCCTTCGAGGATGTCGTTGCCGCCGCCGCCGTCGAGGACGTTGCCGGCCGCGTCGGTGCCGCGCAGCGTGTCGCCGTGGGCCGAGCCGAGCAGCGACTCCACGTTGCTCAGCATGTCGCCGTCGGCGTCGCCCGCACTGACCTGGGCCGTCGCGCCGAGTTCGAGGTCGACGGTCACGCCGGCCGAGGAGCCCGCGTAGCTCGCGACGTCGTTCGCACCCGCCCCGCCGTCGATCCAGTCGCCGCCGCCGCGGCCCTCGAGAATGTCGTTGCCGCCGTTGCCCTGCAGCGAGTTGTAGCCCGAGGTGCCGCTGAGCGTGTCGGTGTGGCCGGAACCCGTCACGTTGGCGATGCTGTTCAGGATGTCGCCCGAGGCGTCGCCCAGGCTGACCTGGGCGGTGCTCAAATTGAGGTCGACGGTCACGCCCTGGGCCGAGCTCGAGTAGCTCGCCGTGTCGCTGCCGCTGCCGCCGAACAGCAGGTCGGCGCCCCCGCGACCCTCGAGCGTGTCGTTGCCGTCGCCGCCGTCGATCCGGTTGACGCCCGCGTCGCCGCGCAGCGTGTCGTTCTCGATCGATCCGGTGAGGTTCTCGATGCCGGTCAGCACGTCGCCGACGCCGTCGCCGGCGCCGAGCTGCGCGCCGGTGACCGTCAGGTCGACGGTCACGCCGACGCTCGACGACGCATAGCTCGCCGTGTCGGTACCGGTGCCGCCATCGATCGCGTCGGCGCCGTCGCGGCCCTCGAGCACGTCGTCGCCGGTGCCGCCGGACAGCGTGTTCGAACCGGCGTTGCCGGCGAGCGTGTCGTTGAAGTTCGAGCCTTCGACGTTCTCGATGTCGGTCAGCGTGTCGTTGGTCGCCCAACCCGCGCCGGACGTCGCCTGCGCGGCGGACGACAGGTCCACGCGCACCGCGCCGTCCGCGAGCGAATAGTCGACCCAGTCGGTGCCGCCCGCGCCGTCGAGCACGTTCGCCGCCGAGGACGCGAACAGCCGGTCGGCCAGCCCCGAACCGGTGACGTTCTCGATCCCCGACAGCACGTCGCCCTGGGCATCGCCGCCGGTACCCGCCACGCCATCCAGCCGCACGGTCACGCCCGCCGAGGACGAGGTGTAGACCGCCGTGTCGCTGCCCGTGCCGCCCGTCAGCACGTCGGCACCGCCGCGACCCTCGAGGGTGTCGTCGCCCTCGCCGCCGTTCAGCGCGTTCGCGCCCGCGTCGCCGCGCAGCGTGTCGGACTGCCGGCTGCCGGTCAGGTTCGAGATCCCCGACAGCACGTCGCCCGAGGCGTCGCCGGTCGAGGTCTGCGCGCCCGAGACCGTCATGTCCACGTTCACGCCGGCCGCGGAACCGTCGTAGGTGACGGTGTCGACACCGCCGCCGCCGATCAGCGTGTCCGCGCCGCCGCGTCCGTCGAGCACGTCGTCGCCGGCCCCGCCGTTGAGCCGGTTCGCGTCGGCGGTACCGAAGAGCTGGTCGCCGAGCGTCGATCCGGTCACGTTCTCGATGCCGTCGAGCACGTCGCCCGAGGCGTCGCCGCTGGAGACCTGCGCACCGAGCAGCGCGAGATCGACCTGCACGCCGACGATCGAGTCGCCGTAGACCGCGGTGTCGACGCCGTCGCCGCCGACCAGCGTGTCCGCGCCCTCGCGGCCCTCGAGCTGGTCGTCGCCCGCAGCACCCTCGAGCACGTTCGCGCCGCTGGTGCCGCGCAGCGTGTCGTTGTTCGACGAGCCGGTGGCGTTCTCGATCGCCGACAGGGTGTCCCCCGCCGCGTCGCCGCCCACCTGCAGGCCGGTCGAGTCCAGATCGACCACCACCGCCGCGGAAGAGCCGGCATAGTCGACGGTGTCGACGCCGAGACCGCCTTCCAGCACGTCCCCGCCCGCACCACCACGCAGCCGGTCGTCGCCGCCCGCACCCGTGAGGCGGTTGACGCCCGCATCGCCGATCAGCAGGTCGCCGAACGCCGATCCGGTCAGGTTCTCGACGCCTTCGAGCGTGTCGCCCTGGGCGTCGCTGCCGATGCCGACCGCACCCGTGAGCAGCGACACCGAGACGCCGCCGGCCGAATCCGCGTAGGACGCCGTGTCGGTGCCGAGTCCGCCGACGAGCGCGTCGGCGCCCCCCCGGCCGACCAGCAGGTCGTCGCCCCCACCGCCGTCGAGCCGGTTGGAGAGCGCACTGCCCGACAGCGTGTCGCCGAAGCCCGAGCCGCCCAGGCTCTCGATGCCGTTGAGCCGGTCGCCCGCCGCGAACCCGCCGAGCTGTGCGCCGGCGACGTCCAGGTCGACGTTGACCGCAGCGGTGGACGCCGCGTACGACACGGTGTCGACGCCGTCGCTGCCGGTGATGGTGTTCGCCGCCGATGACGAGATGAAGGCGTCGTCGCCGGCGCTGCCGATGACGTGCTGGATGTTGGTCAGCATGTCGCCGGTGGCGTCGCCGCCACTGGCCGCCGTCGCCCCGGTCAGGTCGATCGACACCGCGCCGCCGGAGCCCGAGTAGTCGACGGTGTCCGCGCCGGAGCCGCCGTTGAGCTGGTCGGCGCCCGCGCCACCGACGAGCACGTCGTCGCCGTCGCCGCCGAGCAGCATGTCGTCGCCCGCGCCGCCGCGGACGGTGTCGCTGCCCGCACCGGCCTCGATGCGGTTGTCGCCGTCGTCGCCGCCGAGGACGTCGGCGTAGGCCGACCCCTTGATGCTCTCGATCCGGGCGAGCGTGTCCCCGTCCGCGTCGCCGCCCACCTGGGAGCCCGTGCGCGTGAGGTCGACGTTCACGCCGGCGCCCGAGGCGCTGTAGTCGGCGGTGTCGATACCCGCGCCGCCATCGAGCGAGTCCGCGCCAGCACCTCCGACGAGCGCGTCGTCGCCCCCGCCGCCCTCGATCCGGTTGGCGGCGACGTCGCCGACCAGCCGGTCGGCGAAGTTGCCGCCGACGAGGTTCTCGACGCCGATCAGCCGATCGCCCTCGGCGATGTCGCCGATGCCCTGCGTGCCGTCCAGGAAGACCTGCACGGCGCCGGTCGCATCGTCGTAGCGCGCGGTGTCCGCCCCGTCGCCGCCGAGCAGCGTGTCGGCCCCCGCGCCACCCAGCAGGGCGTCGTCGCCGGTCCCGCCCACGAGCGTGTCGTCACCGCCCCGGCCCTCGAGCCGGTCGTTGCCCGCGCCACCGTTGAGCGAACTCGCCGAGTCGTCGCCGGCGAGCACGTCGCCCGCGGCACCGCCGGTGAGGTTCTCGATGCTGACCAGCGTGTCGCCCTCGGCGTCGCCACCGCTGCCGGTGCCGGCCCGCGCATCGACGTTCACCGCGAGCTGCGAGGCCGAATAGTCGGCCGTGTCCACGCCCGCGCCGCCGTCGAGCCGGTCCGCGCCCGCGCCGCCGTCGAGCGTGTCGTCGCCGCTGCGACCCTCGAGCTCGTTGGCGCCGCCGTCACCGACCAGCCGGTCGTCGAAGGCCGAGCCGACGACGTTCTCGAATCCGGAGACCACGTCGCCCTGCGCGTCGCCGCCCGTGGCCGTGCCCGACTCCAGGCTCACCAGCACGCGGGCCGAGGAATCGCTGTAGTCGAGCGTGTCGAGGCCGGCGCCGCCCAGCAGCGTGTCCGCGCCGCCGCGGCCCGCGATCACGTCGTCGCCGCCACCGCCCTCGAGGCGGTTGACGCCGGCGTCGCCGCGCAGCTCGTCGTCGTGCACGCTACCGATCGCGCGTTCGATGGAGGTGATCGAGTCACCGGCGGCGCCGGCGCCGTCGACCGTCTGGGCCCCGAGGTCGACCCGGATGCCGGCGGTGGCGTCGGCCCAGCTCGCGGTGTCGCTGCCGGTGCCGCCGTCGAGGATGTCGGCACCTGCGCCGCCCACCAGCAGGTCGTCGCCGACGCCGCCGAAGAGCTGGTCGTCGCCCGCCTCGCCGTAGAGCCGGTCGCTGCCGGCCTGGCCGCGCACCACGTCGGCGCCGTCGCCGGCGCGGATCTCGTCGGCGAGGCCGCGCAGCGGCAGCACGAACACCGGGTCACCGGTGACCGGGTCGATGGTCACCAGGTCGGCCGCGGTGTTCACCTCCTGCATCAGCACGTCGATGTCGCGCGTGACCGTGTCGGTGTTCCCCTCGACGTCGGCGAGCGCGACGTTCACGCCCATCGTGAATCGCGAGGCGACCGCGGTGTCCGAGATCGGATACGTGATCGTCAGGCTGAGGTTCGAGAAGTCGGTGGTGTCATCGATGTTCACCTTCCAGCTGCCGTCGGCCTGCAGCGTGGCGTTCGACACCGTGAACCCGTCCGGCAGCCCGGTGATGGTCAGCGCGAAGACGTCGCTCACGCCCAGCAGCGACAGGTTCAGCACCTTCGCGTAGAAGCCGTCCGCGACGGCGCCCGAATCGCCCTCGATGACGTCGTCGAACGCGGTGCCGCGCAGCTGCTCGACGGCCGACTGGATGTTCGGATTGACGTCGGTGTCGGAGCCCGCGACGCCGCCGGCGCCCTGCAGCTTGATGCCGCCGCCCGCCAGCGTCTCGGTCTTGGCCCCGACGATGTTCACCAGCTTCATGTCGAGGATGGGCTTCGGCGGCAGCGACACCGTCAGCGTCGGCACCGGCGGCGCGGGCGGCGGCGGGGCCGGCTCGGGCTCGGGCTCCGGCGCCGGCGGCGGCTCTGCCGGCGGCTTCTGCACCGCGACGCCCTGCTTCATCGGCACCGCGTTGAACGGCGACGGGTCCTTGGGGGGCGCGCCGGGCAGCGGCGGCGGGTCCTCGTAGTCGCCGATGCCCTTGCCCGCCTTGGCGGCCTGCTGCTCGGTCTGGCTGGTGGCGGCCTGCGGCACCGGCGCGCCGGAGCGCTCGCCCGCGGCGGCACCGCCGGTCTGCTCGGCCTCGGCCTCGGCACCCCGGCGCTCGGCGTCCGCGGCACCGCCCTTGCGCTTGCCGTCGGCCTCGCCGGCGGCCTTCTGCGTCGACTCCGCCGACGCCACCGACTGCATCGCGTACGAGGTCTTGTCGACCTTGCCGACCTCGGCCAGCAGGTCCGGCGACGGCGTCTGCTTGCCGTCGGCGAAGATCACGGTCGGCGGCTTCGAATCCATCGCCTCGATGGCCGCATTGGCCAGCACGATCTTCGTGCCGTCCTTGAGCACCAGCACCAGGTCGAGGTCGGCCGCCTGCACGGTCGCGACCGCGCTGCGCGGCACGTCGACCTTGTAGACGCCGTCCGTGGCCTTGACGATCTTGGCGGATTGCGCGGTGTCGTTGCTGGTGCTCATGTCGATTCGCTCGATGTCGGTACTGCAGTCAGGACGGTCCTCAAGCCAAGAAGCCCGGGGGTCGCCCGGGCGTCTCGGCGGGTTCGGAGCCGCTCAGTCAATCGTCTTGTCCAGCGCCGGCCGACGCGGCGGACATCTGTCCGACGGCCTCGCGAAGCTCCTTGCGGACCTCGCGGCCGATGCCGCCCTTCAGGGCGCGGATCTCCTGCGCGACCATGCCGGCCATCGCGCTGTGCTGCTGCGTCGACTCGGCCAGCTTGGTCATGTGCTCGACCACCTGCTCGTTGTTCAGGCGCAGCACCGTGCCGAGGCCCGACAGCTGCTTGGCGACGTCGATCTGCGCGGTGCGCGAGGCCGACTGGTCGCGGGCCTGCTGCTCGATGCCGGCGGTGATCTGCGAGGTCATGCCCATCAGCGCGGCGGTCATCTGCTCGATCGCGGTGCCCTGGCGCTCGGAGAGCACCAGCTGGTCGCCGGCGATCTGCTGCAGGTGGCCCAGGCGCGACGCCCAGCCGGCCATCGCCGCCTGGCTGTCGATCGTGGTCTGGCGCAGCGCCTTCATCTCGGCCGAATGCAGCGCCTGCTGCTCGCGCTGCGCATCGAGCAGCGCGGCGAGCATCTTGCGGGTCGCGTCCTGGCTCTCGCTGACCGACGCGAGGTGGGTGCGCAGCACCTCGCGCTCGCGGGCCGCGCCGTCGACCTGCGACGCGATGCGGCGCTCGAGCGCGGTGATCGATCCCTGCAGCGACTCGACCGCCCGGATCTGGCCGGTCATGCCGCCGACCATCGCCTTGCTCTCGGCGAGGTTGAGTTCGGCGATCTCGCGCATCCGCGGACCCACGCCCGCGAGGTCGTTGCTGCGGGTGATGGCCGAGGTCTGCGCGGCCACCGCCTGGGCGAGCGAATCGAGCTTGCCGAGCACGCCTTCGGTGCGCGCCGCGACGGTCACCGTCGACTGCAGCGAGCGGTTGAAGGTCTCCTGCGCCTCGCGCTGGACGTCGAGCATGTCGGCCATCGCGTTGGCCAGGAAGCCTTCGCTGACGCCGGCGCCGCTGGCACCTGCGTTGACCGGGCCGATCCGTTCCGTGAACTCGGTGACGGTGCCGTGGACGTTGCCCACCAGGCCGTTGCCGAAGGCCCGCACCGCCATCATGATCATGCCCAGCACGCACGAGCCGACCAGGCCGAACATCGACGCGGAGAACGCGGTGCCCATGCCGGCGAGCGGCTTCTGCAGGCCGGTGACCAGCGCGCCGATCGCCTCGTCGAGGTTGCCGCCGGTGCCGAAGTTGCCGATCAGCGCCGAGGTGCCCACCAGCGTCTCGAGCAGGCCGATGAAGGTGCCGAGCAGGCCCAGCGCCACCATGAAGCCGACCAGGAAGTTGGGGAACTCCCAGCGCGCCTCGAGCTCGGCCTTCATCGAGTGGATCTCGCCCTCGATCGCGGCCTGGTCGACGCGCGAGCGGATCCGCCCGCCCGTCTGCGCCACCGGCTCGAGCACCTTCTTGATGTCGCGCTTGGCGAACTCCTTGGAGTCGATGACCGCGCGCATGCGCTTGGTCACGACCGCCGGGTCCTCGCTGCCCTTGGCATGAGCCAGGCGCGCGAACTTGCGCAGCGCCTTGTCCTCGACCCACATCTGCCACATGCGCCAGTACATCAGCGCCGCACCGATGCCCATCGTGATCAGGATCTTCAGGTTCAGCGCGAGGTTGGTCTCGATCGCGTTGACCACGAAGTCCTTGAACAGGACACCGCCGCCCAGCGTCGCCGCCATCGGCAGCGCGCCCAGCACGAAATATTTTCGAAGATCGCGTTTCATCGGGGAAGATGTCCAGTTGTCATCGGGGTTCGGTCAACGCTCGGCTTCCGAACCGATGCAGTGGCGACACTAAGTATTCGAGAACCGTGCGCCGTCCCGTCACGAGGTCGGCCGTAGCGGTCATTCCGGCCGACAGGCGGTCTACAGGGATGGGGCTTTGCGCCGCATCGACCTCTACCTTGACGCGGAACAAGCGGTCGCCCTTCTCGTCGGGCACCGTGTCGGCGCTCACCTCGGTCACGCGCCCGCGCATCACGCCGTAGCGCACGCTGTCGAAGGCACTGATGCGCACGTTCGCGGCGACGCCCTCGTGGAGCTCCGCGCGGTCGGCCGGACGCACCCGCGCCTCGACGACCACCTTGCCGTCGACGGGCGTGAGTTCGAAGATCGGTTCGCCGGGCCGCACCACGCCGCCGACGGTGTTCACGTAGACGCGGTTGACGACGCCGTCGACCGGTGCGCGCAGCTCGGTCCGCGCCACGCGGTCGCTCTCGCCGCGGATCTCCTGCTCGACGCGCTGCAGCTCGCCGTTGACGGTCGCGAGCTCGGTGCGCGCATCGGCGCGCAGGCGCGCGGCGATCTCGCGCGCGCGCTCCTCGGTCTCCGAGATCGCGGCGCGCAGCTTCGGTCCGGCGGACTGGGCCTCGCTGATCTGCGTCTCGATGCGCTGCAGGCGCGCCTGCGCATCGAGGACCTCGAGCTGCGAGGCCGCCTGGCGCTGGATCAGCTGCTGCACGAGCGCGAGCTGTCGACGCGCGACCTCGGCCTCGCCGGTGAGACTGCGGGCCCGCGACTCCTGCTCCGAGAGCTCGGCGCGCCGCTGCTGGACCTGCTCGCGCAGCACGCGCTGCTCCTGCAGCACGCGGTCGCGCCGCGACGTGAAGGCATCGAACTCGGAGCGCACCTGTGCCGTGGCGCTGGTCAGCCCCGGCGGCAGCTTCAGGCCCGCAGCGCCCTCGGCCTCGGCCGACAGGCGCGCGGCCCGCGCCTGCAGTTCGACGCGCTTGGACTTGCGTTCGGCCAGCGTCGCGTCGGCGCGGGTCGGATCGATCGAGGCGAGCACCTGGTCACGGTGGACGAGATCGCCCTCCTTGACCGAGATCGAGGAGACGATGCCGCCCTCGAGGTGCTGGATGACCTGGCTCTTCGAGGACGGGATGATCCGCCCCTCGGCGCGAACGACCTTGTCGACCGACGCGTAGGAGGCCCATCCGACCAGACCCGCGACGACCGCGGCGAGGGCGAAGACGAAGAGCGCCGATCGGCGCAGCACGCCCTCGTGCGAGATGCCTTCGTCGAGCTGCAGGGAGGCGAGGCTCATGCGTGGATGTCCGGTGACGATTGGGTCATGAGGAAGAGGGCGAGACCATCAGCAGGGCGTTCGGCTTGCCGGTGTCGCGCTCGGCGATGCGCATCTTCACGGACGCCGACGGCAGGCCGCGTTCGATCAGCCAGTTGCGCACGGCGAGGTTGCGGTAGTAGGCGAGCCGACGTCCCTCGCTGTACGCGCCGCCGGCCTCGGGGACGCTGACCAGCTCGAGGCCGCCGGACTTCGCGCGCTCGCCCAGGGCGGCGAACGCCGCCTCGAGCTTGCCGATCGATTCCTTGTCGAGCTCGGTGACGCCCGCGGGGAAGACGATCTCGATCGAGCCTTGCGCGCCTCGGATCTGCGCCGGAGCGGTCGAGGTGCCGGGTGCCGTCACCGGCTCGGCGACCTTCATCTCGTTGCGCGTGACCGAGCCGGCCTGCGGACGCGCGGCGCCGCTGGCGGGCGTCGGTGTCGAGGTGTCCTTCGCCGCGGCCTGCAGCGCGGCGAGCTTGAGCTGCTGGTTCTCCTTCAGCAGGGCCTCGAGGCGCTTGGCCATCGCGGCATCGGCCGCGGCGGCGGCGGTGGCCGCGGCGGCGGCGGCAGCGGCGGCCTGGCTCGGGGTGGCCCCTGCGGCCGCGGCGGCGGCGGCGGCCTGCGCGGGCGTGGCGCCCGCGGCGGTCGCCGTGGCGGCGGCCGACGCGGCGGCGGCGGCCTTGGCCTGTTCGGGTGTCGCGCCGGCGGCCATCGCGGCGGCGGCCACCTGCTTCGGCGTCCCGCCGGCCGCGGTCGCGGCGGCGGCCGCGGCCGCCTGCGCCGCGGTCGCGGGCGTCGCGCCACCGGCCTGCGGACCGGCCGCGGCGCCCGCGGCCTTCGCCTCGGCCTGGGCGGCCTTCGCTTCGGCCTGCGCGACCGCGGTGGCGGTGGCCTCCTTGGCCTTGTTCTGGGCGAAGTACAGCAGCGCGATCACGAACACCACCAGCACGAACACCATCGTCACGACGACGTTGGCGAGCGCGTCGACGAAGCCCGGCCAGTAGTTGGTTTCCTTGCCGCCTTCCATCTCAGCGCCCCGTCCGGTTCGCGGCCGGCAGCGTGGGGATGTTGTAGCCGTCGCTGCGCGGCGGCGGCTCGCGGAAGCCCGGCCCGGTCGGTGCGAGGCCGCCGAGCTGCCGGCGGATCTGCAGCGACAGGTTGGCCTGCAGCGCGGTCAGGCGCAGCAGCTCGGCCCGGCTCTGGAAGAGGCGCTGCTGCGCGTCGAGCACGTCGAGCAGCGGGCGGTTCGCGAGCACCAGCTGCTCCTCGAACGCGGCGACCACGCGCTGGTTCGAGATCATCTCGTCGCGCACTGCGGCCGCGCGCTGGGTGACCGCGTCCAGCGTGTTGTAGGTGACGCGCAGGGCTTCGTCGAGGCGCCGCTCGACGTCGAGGATCCTGAACTTCGTCTCGTCCTCGCGGGCCTTGACCGAGCGCAGCAGCGCGAGGTCCGCACCGCCGGCCAGGAAGTTCCAGTTCATCACGAACATCGCGCGCGTGTCGTCGGTCGTGCCGGGTCGGCCGCCCGCGTTGGTCGTGCGGAAGTTGCCGACCTCGACCTCGAACTTCGGATACAGCTTGGTGCGCGCGGCGCGCTCCTCCGCCTCGATCGAGGACAGGGTCTCGCGCAGCTGTACCATCTGCGGGTTGCCCTGGCGGGCCCGGGTCAGGGCGGCATCCAGGGCCGGCAGGTCGCGCACGCCGCCCGCGTCGTCGGTGCGGACCGCATCGGGCACGCCACCGACCAGGCGCCGGTACGTGACCAGCGCGGACTCGAGCGCGCCCTGCGCCTCGATGACGGTGGAGCGGGCGTTGATCGCGCGCGCCTTCACCCGCTCGGCTTCGGCGGCACTCGAGCCGCCGCCCTGCGAGCGTCGCTCGACGAACGCGTAGAGCTTCTCGAGGCCGATCCGGTAGTCGCGGGCGAACTGCAGCTGCAGTCGGTACTGGACGAGGTCGAGGTGGGCGCTGGCGGCGTCGAGCGCGAGCTGATCGCGCGCCGAGCCGAGGCTCGCGAGCGCCGCCTGGTAGAGCGCACGCTGGCGGGCGAACTCGCCGGCGGCCGGGCCGTCCCAGATCGCCTGACGGAACACGAGCGCGGTGTCGTCGCGGCTGTGCAGCGATCGCGACACCGGCGAACCGGTCGCTTCGTCGATCACCGAACCGGGCTTCGACAGTTCCCGGCCGGTGTTCGCGCGCAGGTCGAGCTTGGGCAGCAGGCCGCCGCGGGCGACGTCGACGAGCTCGCGCTGCGCCTGGGTCCGGGAGGCGGTGGCCGCCACGTCGTAGCTGCCGGCCAGCGCGCGCTCGACGGTCTGCTCGACGCCGGCGGTACCCAGCCTCTCGAACGCCGCGGCCGCGCCGAGATCGGCCGTGAGGTCCAGCACGGCACGACCCGCCAGGTCGGCGAGGGTGGGCACCACCAGCGCGGCCGGATCGGGGATGGCGAGGGGCGATGACGCGGGGGGCCCGGCAGGCGTGGGTGCAGCCGGGGTGGGGGTGGGGGTCGCAGCCGGCGCAGGGGTCGATTGCGCGGCGGAATCGATGCCCGCCGCCAGTCCGAATGCGAGGATCAGCGCCGCCGCGACCGGTCGCAGGCGGGGGGGCCGCCGGGGCGGCTGATCGAGGCTCGGAGCGGTAAGGCGAGAAGGCATGGTCTGGGTCCGGTCGGCAGGCCGCCGGTCGCGTTCCGGCGGCGTGTCACTCCTGTGGTCGACCGGCCTGTGTAGATCCACGGCTGACAGCAGGGAGACAGTTCGGCCATAGTCCGCAGGAGCTTGAGCGGCGTCCGTCTCGGACAGGACGAGCGGCGGAAGCGGCGCAACGAGCGGGGCGACCCGTTGCGCGTCTGCCGCGACCCCTCAAGGCCGGCCGGGCCCGGAACCTGCGTCACGGACAGGGACGAACCGAGGCGTCCCGTTGCACAATGGGGCTCGGTGAGTCGCCCCTGATGACCTCGTCCGCCGCCCCTCCTCCCCGCCCTTCCGGCGACCCCTCGGTCGCGCCGCGGGCGATCGGTGCGCTGCCCGGCCCGCGCGGCCTGCCCCTGCTCGGATCGCTGCATCGCTGGGATGCCTCGCGCGCCCACCTGATCCTCGAGGACTGGGCCCGCGAGCACGGCCCGATCTACCGGTTCCGGCTCGGGCCGCAGACGGTCGTCGTGATCTCGGAGGCGGACGCGATGATGTCGGTGCTGCGCGAGCGGCCGCACGACTTCCGCCGGCATTTCGCGGTGCGGCCGATCTTCCGCGAGATGGGCATCGACGGCCTGTTCTCGGCCGAGGGCGACGACTGGCGCCGGCAGCGCCCCCTGGTCATGCGGGCGCTCGATCCCGCCCACCTGCGCCGCTTCTTCCCGACGGTGGTGACCGCCACCGAGCGCCTGCACGCCCGCTGGCTGGCGGCGGCGACGTCCGGGGCGCCGGTCGACCTGCGGTCCGAGCTGACCCGCTACACGGTCGACGTCACCTGCTCGCTCGCGTTCGGCACCGATGTGGCGACGCTCTCGCAGGACGATGCCGACCCCCTGCAGCCGCATCTGGACCGGATCTTCGCGGGCATCGCCCGGCGCATCAACGCGCTGTGGCCGACCTGGCGCTGGGTCCGCAGCCGCGCCGACCGCGAGATCGAACGCTCGCTCGAGGTCGCCGGCCGGGCGGTGCAGGGGTTCATCGCCAACGCCCGCACCGAGATGGCCCTGCGGCCGGCCTTGCGCCAGTCACCGCAGAACCTGCTGCAGGCCCTGCTCGCTGCCAACGAGGACGCGAAGCTGTCGGACGCCGAGCTGCGCGGCAATGTGATGACCCTGCTGCTGGCCGGCGAGGACACCACCGCGAACACCATCGCCTGGGCGCTGCACCTGCTGTCGCTGCATCCGGAGGTCCGACGGGCGGCCCGCACCGAGGCGATCGAGGCCCTGAGCGCCGAGCGCGAGGGCGGCCCGCGTCCGGTCGCGCTGCGCGACTTCGACAGCACGCGCGGCCTGCCCCTGATCGAGGGGGTGGTGCTGGAGGCGCTCCGCCTCAAGCCGGTGGCGCCCCTGAACATGTTCACGGCGGTCCGCGAGACCGTCCTGCTCGGGACCCGCATCCCGCCGCGGACCCTGGTATGCATCCTCAAGCGGCCACCGGCGACCGACCCCCGACATTTCGCCGATCCGCTGGCATTCCGGCCGCAGCGCTGGCTGGCCGGCGAGGCGGCGGCGAGTGGCGCCGGCTCGCAGAGCACCCCCGGCGTCGGCGGCGGCGGGCGGCGCGCCTTCATGCCCTTCGGCGGCGGACCCCGCTTCTGCCCGGGTCGCTACCTCGCGCTGCTCGAGGCGAAGATGGTGCTGGCCACCACGCTCGCCGCCTTCGATCTGGAGCCGACCGGCGATGCGGTCGGCGAGCAGATGGGGATGACGATGCAGCCGCGCGGCCTCAAGGTGATGCTGCGGCTGCCCAAGCCGCACACCCAGCGCGAGCGCAGCGGCCAGGCCTGAGCGGTTCCGCGTGCCGCCGGCCTCGGCCCGCGACGCTTGCATGCAAGGTGCGACGCCCCGTCAGGCGGCGAAGCGTCCGACGGTATTCAAGGCCCCGCCCTCGCGCCGCAGCACCAGGGCCTCGCCCATGCCGGCCCACTCCCCGGTCAGGGCGGTCATGTTCACCTGATGTGTGACAAGCAGTGCGGTGCCCGGTCCGGAGAAAGCCAGTGCCCACTCACGGACGGCGGCCGTTTGTACGACTTCTGTCTCCCGGCCCGCGAAGAACGAGTCGAGCGCAGGCCAGCGCTCGACCCGACCGGCCACGAGCTGAGCGGTGTCGACGCACCGGCACCACCGGCTGCTGCGGACCGGTCCGAGCACGACACCCGCCTCGCGGAGCATCCGGCCGAAGCGTTCCGCCTGCGTGCGGCCGGCCGCGGACAGGTTGCGTTGCGTGCCGCAGGCGTCGAGACGGAACTCCGGCGGATCACCGATGCCCGGGTCGGTCAGCGCATGCCGCAGCAGCAGCAGGCAGCCGCCGGCCCGCAGCGGCCCGAGCAGTGCCGGCGGGATGGCTGCCGCACGCGCCCGGGGTGCGGCGCCGAGGGCAGCCGCTGCGGCCACCGCACGGAGCACCTCGCGGCGATGTCCGCCGACGCGCCTCGCCGTGCTCATGCCGCCCCCTTGGCGCGATCGAGCACGCGCCGGTCCCGTTTGGTCGGGCGACCTTCGATCGCGTGGGCCGGCTCCGCGAAGAGCCGCCGACGCTCGCGCTCGGCCTCGCGGGCGACGAGGCTCTCCGCGGTCTCCTCGTAGAGCTGGGAGGCCACCGCGGCCGGCCCGCGCTGCTCGGACAGGCCGCGCACCCGGACCACCCGGACGACCTCGCCGATGCGCACCGTCACGGTCTCGCCGACACGCAGCGTGCGGGCGGTCTTCACCCGTTCGTCCTCGACGAGCACGCGGCCGCCCTCGAGCGCGTCCTGCGCGAGCCCGCGCGTCTTGAAGAAGCGCGCGGCCCAGAGCCACTTGTCGATGCGCATCGTGGTGGGTCGGTCGGTGGTGCAGTCGGTGGGTCGGACGGTGGGTCGGACGGTGGGTCGGACGGTGGGTCGGCCGCGGTCCCGCGCGATCGTCCGGGCGTCAGGCCGCCGGCGGGCCTGCCGGGCTGGCCGACGCGGCCGCTCCCCGCGCGGCCGCGTCGGCCGCGAAGGCCAGCGCGTCCTCCAGCCGGTCGTCGCCCCAGAACAGCTCGTCGCCGATCGTGAAGCTCGGCGAACCGAAGACACCGAGCGCCTCGGCCGCATCGGTGATCGCCCGCAGCAGCTGCTTGGTCGAGTCGGACTGGGCGGCGAGCATCGTCTGCTCCGGGTCGCGTCCGAGGGCCGCGAGCGCGCGCTTGAGGTTGTCGTCGGTGCCGATCGCGACGTCCTCGGTCCAGTGCAGGCGGAACACCTCGCGGGTGAAGGCCTCGCACCAGCCCTGCGCCGATGCCAGCGTGCCGACGCGCGCGGTCAGCAGCGTGTTCGGCGGGTAGACCGAGGGCCTGCGGTACGGGACGCCGTGCACCGCGGCCCGCCGTTCGAGGTCGCGCCACATGTACTTGAGCTTGGGCGCGTGACCGAGGAACGGGCCGCGTTCCATGCCGACCTGATGCTTGAGGATGGGGCCGAGCAGGAACGGTCGCCACTCGACCTGCACGCCGGCGGCCTCGGCCAGCCTGGGCAGGCGCGACACCGACAGCCACGTGTAGGTGCTGCCGTACTCGAACCAGAACGTCATCCTGCCCATGCGATCCCCGGTCAGTGCCCGTCGAAATCGACGAGCGTGTGCAGTGTCAGGCCCGCGTCGCGCAGACGCCTCGAGCCGCCGAGCTCGGGCAGGTCGACGATCGCGGCCCCTTCGACCACCGTGCCGCCGAGTCGTTCGATCAGACGCTTGCCGGCCATCATGGTGCCGCCCGTGGCGATCAGGTCGTCGATGAGCAGCACGCGGTCACCCGGCTTGCAGGCATCGGCATGGAGCTCGACGGCGGCACTGCCGTACTCGAGCTCGTACGACTCCTCGACCGTGGTGAACGGCAGCTTGCCCTTCTTGCGGATCGGCACGAAGCCCAGGTTCAGCTCGTAGGCGACGATCGAGCCCAGGATGAAGCCGCGCGCGTCGATGCCCGCCACCAGGTCGAGTTCGCGGTCCATGTAGCGGTGCACGAACAGGTCGACCAGCACGCGCAGTGTCCTGGGGTCCTGCAGCAGCGGTGTGATGTCGCGGAACATCACCCCCGGTTGCGGCCAGTCGGGCACGGTTCGGATGCGGTCGCGGATGTAGTTCGGGTCGAGCATCGGAGGGCGAGCGTTGCCCGGTGCGGCGGTCGCGGCTATTGTAGGTCGGATCCCCCGGAGCCCATGCCTTGCCCCCAGCCGCCGCACCGATGCCGTCGATCCCCTTCGCCGAGCGCTACTTCGAGGACTACCCGGTCGGGGAGGTCGCCGAATTCGGCGACTACCCGGTCTCCGAGCAGGAGGTCGTCGAGTTCGCCACGCGCTACGACCCGCAGCCGTTCCACATCGACGCCGAGGCCGCCCGCGGCACGATCTACGGCGGCCTGATCGCCAGTGGCTGGATGACCGCGTCGTGCGCGATGCGGATGATGGTCGACCACTACATCTCGCCGCTGGCGAGCATGGGGTCGCCCGGCATCGACGAGCTGCGCTGGCTCGCCCCCGTGCGCCCGGGCGACCGGCTGCGGATGCGGGCGACCGTCCTCGAGTCGCGCCCGTCGCAGTCCAAGCCCGACCGCGGCATGCTCCGCTTCCACTGGGACGTGCTGCGTGCCGACGGCACGGTCGTCATGTCGATGAAGGGCTGGGGGCTGTACCGGCGGCGGCCGGCGGCCTGAGCACCCCGGCGGCTCAGGGGTTCGGCCAGGCCTTCTGCGCGGGCCGCAGCAGTTCCATCGCGCGCGCCAGCCGCATCGTGCCGAGATCGTCGAAGCGCTGGCCGACCAGCTGCACGCCGATCGGCAGGCCGTCCGAGGTGTACCCCCAGTTCACCGAGGCCGCCGGCTGGTCGCTCATGTTGAACGCGACGGTGAACGCGATGTGCTCGAGCGCCCGGTGCGGATCCTCGTTCGGCGAGTGCAGCTCGGCGGCATAGGGCGGCACCGGCGAGACCGGGGACAGCACGAAGTCGAAGCCGCCGACGGCCCGGACCGCGGCCTCCCGCATCGCCATCACCTGGCCGTAGCCGGACATCACGTCGCGACCGGTGAACGACGCGGCGCGCCAGGTCGCCCATTCGATGACGAAGGGCAGCGCGGCCGCTCGCTGCGCCGCGGTCATCGCGTTCACGTCCAGGTTCGAGCGTGCCTCGAAGAAGGCGCACATGCCGTCGAGCATCGCCGGCGTCATGAACGAGTCCATCGGCTCGACGATCGCGCCCGCGTTGACGAGCGCGCGGGCGGCCGCCTCGCAGTTGGCGCGAACCTCCGGGTCGACCGGCAGGCCGGCCTTCATGTCGAGCAGCAGGCCGATCCGCAGGCCCCGCACGGACAGTCCGTCGAGCTGCGCCGCGTAGTCGGTCGGCTGGTACGGCAGCGACATCCAGTCGCGTGCGTCGGGCCGGGTGACGATGTCCATCAGCATCGCCGCATCGCGCGCGGTACGCGTCATCGGCCCGGCCACCCGGCCGGTGTAGGGCGGGTCGATCGGGATGCGGCCGGTGCTCGGCTTCAGGCCGAACAGGCCGGTGTGCGTGCAGGGCAGACGGACCGAACCGCCGATGTCCGTGCCGACGTGCAGCGGGCCGTAACCGGCCGCCGCGGCCGCGGCCGCTCCCGACGAGGAGCCCGCCGGATTGCGGTCGAGACGCCACGGATTGCGCGTGATGCCGTGGATCGAGGAGGTGCCCGAGGACAGCATTCCGAAGTCGGGCATCGTCGTCTTGCCGACGATCACGCACCCGGCCTCGCGCACGCGGGCGGCGACCGGCGAGTCGACCGGTCTCGGCTCCATGCTGCCGGCCGCGGTGCCGATCGGCGCCGGATCCCCGCGGGTGTAGAGGTTCTCCTTGAGCGTGATCGGCACGCCGTCGATCGGCGAGACGGCGGCCCCGGCGCGCCACCGACGCTCGGCCTCGCGGGCGGCGGCGAGCGCCGCATCGCGCGACACGATGAACATCGCGTTGACCCGCGGCTCGCAGGACTCGATGCGTGCGAGCACCGCCTGCGCGACCTCCACGGGAGACAGGTCGCGGCGGCCGTAGGCGACCGACAGTTCGGCGGCGGACAGATCGTGGAGCGCGGGCATGTGGGGGTGCGGCCAGGACGGGGAAGGCACCGAGTGTCCCCGATCCGGGTGCCCGCCGCGAGCCTCCCCGGCACGTCGGCCGAACCGGCCGACACAAGGCATGCGGCGCCACGGTCCACCCGGGTCCTCACCCGGGCAGGCCGCGCGCCGGCGCGGCGCTAGAATCGGCGCACGCGGCCGGGGCGCTGCACGCCGCCCAGCACGCCCCACGCCGCCCGCCCCCTGCACGAACGGAGACGACCTTGACCCGATCCCTCGCCCGCATCGCCGCCCTGCTGTTCGCCGCCGTCCTCGCCGCCTGCGCGAGCGCGCCCCCGGGAGCCGGCGTGGTCGGCACCGGCACCGTCAACGCCATCTCCGAGATCCGCGAAGCGAGTCAGGGCGGCGGACTCGCCGGCGCGATCGGCGGCGCGGTCGTCGGCGGGATGGTCGGCAGCCTGTTCGGCGGCGGCACCGGCCGCACCATCGCGACCGGCGTCGGAGCGGCCGTCGGCAGCGGCGTGGGCGGGCAGGCCGGCGGGCAGGCGGCCGCGGTCACCGCGTGGGACGTCTCGGTGCGGTTCGAGGACGGCATCGACCGGGTGATCCGCGTCTACCAGACGCCGTCGGTGCGCCCCGGCATGAAGGTGCGGGTCGACAACGGCATCGTGACGCCGCTCTGAGCGTTCGGAGGCGAACCGCCCGCCCGGACAGGCCGCCCGAGGGCGGGGCACGAAACGAACAGGCCTCCCGAGGGCGGGGCAAAAACGAACAGGCCGCCCGAGGGCGGCCTGTCGTGCGGATCGCGGCGCGCATCACCGGCCAGGGGCCGGCAGCGCGCGCGGGGCGATCAGATCGGGCGGATGCGGCTGGCCTGCGGGCCTTTCTGGCCCTGCGTGACCTCGAACTCGACGCGCTGGTTCTCGGCCAGCGAGCGGAAGCCTTTGCCTTCGATCTGGCTGAAGTGGGCGAACAGGTCCTCGCCGCCGCTATCCGGCTTGATGAAGCCGAAGCCCTTGGCGTCGTTGAACCATTTGACGATACCGGTCTGGGTAGACATTCGGAGCAAATCCTAGATCAGGGGGGTTGATGTGACGACGGGCCTCAGCGGCCCGTAGGGCGCCCGAGTTCAAGGAATGTGACCGTGGGGATTCTAGACGTGGGCCGCTGACGGGTGACCGCGGCGGCACTGACTTGGATGCCTAGGAAAACAGACGTCTTGATGCGGGAGCGGCCCGGAGTCTACCTCAAGCCGGGCCGCAACGCCACCCGGCATGCCGTGGCGCCAGGGCCACGGTCGGGGACGGTCGGGGCCGCCCGACGGGCGGCGGCGCGTTCAGGCGCCCGCCGGCTGCTCGGCGAGGACCCGGGCGCTCGGACGCACGTTCATGGCCATCTGGGCGAGGCCGGCGGCCACGCCGATCAGCACCGCGCCCTTCCAGGCCCAGTCGTACGAGCCGAGCGAGGCGTAGATCGCGCCGCCGCCCCAGGCGCCGATGAACGAGCCGACCTGGTGGCTGAAGAACGCGACCCCGGTCAGCGTGGCCATCCAGCGCAGCCCGAACAGGTGGACCACCAGCCCGTTGACCAGCGGCACCACGCCGAGCCACAGCGTGCCCATCGCAGCGGCGAACACCAGCGTGCCGGTCGGCGTCGGCGGCGCGACGAAATACACCGCGATGATCGCCGAGCGCAGCAGGTAGATGCCGCCGAGCAGCAGGTGCTTCGGGTAGCGCTGCCCCAGCCAGCCGAACAGGTAGGAGCCCGCCACGTTGAACAGGCCGATCAGGGCCAGCGCGGTCGCCGTGACCGACGGGTCGATGCCGCACAGGTCGAGGTAGGTCGGCAGGTGCGTGGTGAGGAAGACGAGCTGCAGCCCGCAGACGAAGAAGGCGATCGCCATCGTCACGTAGCCGCCGTGCGCGGCGGCCTCGCGCAGCGCCTCGGCGGCCGACTGGTCGCCCGGCTGCGGCCCCGGGCGCTCGATCGTGTCGGCGCGGCCGGCCGCGAGCGCCGCTGGCAGCATCACCGCCGCCAGGCCGAGGAAGGCCACCAGCGCGAGCTGCCAGCCGCCGGTGCTGATCATCGCCTGCGCCAGCGGCGAGGCCACCACCAGCCCGAGCGAACCCGCCGCCGACACCGCGCCCATCGCGACGCTCCGTCGCGCCGGGGTGACGGTCCGCGCGGTGACGTTCATCGCCAGGTTCGACGCGGTGCACGACAGCGCCAGCCCGATGCACAGACCCGCACCGAGCGTCAGCACCAGGGCCGACGGCGCGAGCGCCATGACGATCAGGCCGAGCGCGTAGACGAGCACGCCGGTGACCGCCACCGGCCGCGCGCCGATGCGGTCGACGAGCAGCCCGACGAAGGGCTGCGTGATGCCCCAGACGATGTTCTGGATCGCGAGCGCGAGCGAGTAGTCGGCGGCGGTGATGCCGAGATCGCGGATGACGTGGGGCTGCAGCAGGCCGAGGCTCTGCCGCATGCCCATCGCGAGGCTGAGCATCAGCGCGGCGCCGCCGAGGATGGTGGCGGACTGCGCCCGGGTGAGGTCGGTGGCTTTCATGCGGGGACCGGCGCCATGGGGGCGGCGGACACGCCGAGGATACGGGGCAGGCGGGGACGGGGTCGACCGCCCCGTTCCGGAACCGCGTGCGGCCCTCGGACGGGCCCCCCGCGCGGCCGCGGAAGCACCGCGCTCAGGCGGCCGCGGCCATCCGCGGCTGATGCAGCCAGAATGCGCCCGCGGGCACGTGCACCAGCTGCGCAGCGGTCCGCCCGGTGCCGCGGACGTGGCGTGCGACCAGCTCGAAACCGAGCGAATAGCCCGCGTGCCTCGGCAGCCCGCGCTCGGGCGCACCGAAGAACCACGAACGGTGGTCGTACTGACGGTCGTCCAGGTGACGGCGCGCCATGTCCTCGACCTCGCCCAGCTCGACCGCGTCGAGGGCGCGCGCCCAGAAGGGCGGCACGCCGCCGCGGAAGCCGGTCTCGAACACGCAGGCGAGTCCCTCGCTCACCAGCGCCTCGCCGAGCGTCATGCCGTAGCCCGGCCGGATCCAGCGTGCGCAGTGATGCAGCTCGTGCGCGAGCATCGCGAGCAGTTCCTCCTCGCCGGCCGCCTCGACCCACGGATGGGCCGGATCGATCCACACGTCGACGCGATCGGCGGCCCAGGCCCGCGCACCGATCCCGGTCTCGCGGATGGTCCGGGCCGGGTCCACGCCCACTGCGACCACGACGCGGTCGCGCAGCGGCAGCAGCGGCAGCACCTGACGCTCGGCGAGATCCAGGACCCGCTCGAGGAAGCCGCGCAGGCGGATCATCCGGTCGGGGGTCTGTCCGCTCGAGGCGGGTTCGAAGAAGTCCAGTTGGAGCGGCATGTCGTTCGATCCGCTGCGAACGGATCCGTCGGAGGGCGCCGGTCCGAACCCTCCGGTCCGACATGGAGCAATGGTAGGGGCGCGACCGCTCTCCGCGATGGCCGCCGGTCGGGCGCAGGGTCCGTTGGGCGGCACGGGCCGGGCAGGCAGCGCACACCATTCGGTCGGATCCGAGGCTCAGCCGAGCGCCGGCAGCAGCTTCGCCTCCCACAGCGACCGCGCGTGCGCCGCGCGGAAGAAGCCGAAGTGTCCGATGCGGCGCAGCCCGACGTCGTGCGGCGCGATGCGGTCGAGCCGCATCGGCGCGTTCACGTACAGCGCATGCAGCGACGCGATGCTGCGCGCCGACATCATCTCGTCGTCGGTGAAGGACAGCGAGACGATCGGCTCGCGAACCGCCTCGAACCGCTCGCGCGCCGAGGCGCCCTCGGCGCTCGCGACGTAGTCCGGCGACAGGCACCAGCGGCGCCACTGCCGGATCACGCCCTCGGGCAGGTCACCGACCATGCCCAGCCGGCGGCCCGGGAAGTAGCCGAACAGCGGCGTGAGCAGCGGCGCCGCCACCCACCACAGCAGCCACACCTTGCGGCGCAGCGCCGGCACGTTGTCGCGCCAGTAGCCGCTGCCGGCGGCGACCGTGACGATGCGCTCGATGCGTTCGCGGTTCGGCACGAAGGGCAGGATCTGGCCGCCCAGGCTGTGGCCGATCCAGTGCAGCGGACGCCCCGGGGCGAGCGCGGCCGCCGCATCCACCATCGCCGCGCAGTCCAGCCGCGCCCACGCCAGGATGTCGGTGCTGAAGCCGCGCAGCCCGCCTCGTCGCGAGTCGCCCATGCCGCGGTAGTCGAACGTGGCGACCGCGAAGCCCTGCCCCGCCAGCCATGCCGAGAAGTCCTCGTAGTAGGACTGCGGCACGCCCATCGCGGGGACGACGAGGACGGCGGCGCGCGGCTCGCCCTCGGGCATCCGGAAGCGGGCGGCGATGGGATAGCCGTCGGCGGCGGGTACGTCGCGCCGGAGCGGCGCTGCAGCGGCAGCGGGCAGTTCGTGACTCATCGGAGGCCCTTTTGTTAGTAGACCGGTCTGTATACTAACAACCGATCCCGAGGGTCCGTCAATGCCCCCGGGCCCACGCGTTACGATTTCGGCCATGGCCCGTCCCCGCATCGACCCCGAACACCCCGACAGCCCCGCCCGCGCGATCGCCGCCGCGATGGCGATGCTGCTTCGCCGGCGCGGCTACCACGGAGCCGGGCTCAACGAGGTGGTGGCAGGCAGCGGCGCGCCGCGCGGCTCGGTCTACCACCACTATCCGCAGGGCAAGGACGCGATCGGCGCCGCCGCGGTGCGGATGGTCGGATCCGGGGTGGTGCACGCGCTCGGCGGCGGCGCGACCCGCGCCGCGGGCCGCACGCCGCGCGCGGCGCTCGGGGTGATCGCCGCGCAGCTGTCGGGCTGGCTGCAGCGCTCCGGCTTCGACGAGGGCTGCCCCGTGGTCGGCGCCGCGCTCGCGCTCGGACCCGACACGCCGCTCACCCGCGAGGCCTGCGCCGAGGCGTTCGCAGGCTGGGTCGACGCGCTCGCCGAGGTCTATCGCGACGGCGGCATCGACGCGAGCCGCGCCGCACCGCTCGCGCGGCTGTCGATCTCGGCGCTCGAGGGCGCGGTCGCGCTGTGCCGCGCGCAGCGCTCGATCGAGCCGATGCAGGAGGTGTCGGCCGAGCTCGGGGCGCTCCTCGACGCGGCGTCGACGGGCACGAAGTCGACGGTCACGGCGCAGGCGGGCACGGCGTCGGCAGGCGGCGCGTCAACGGGCACGGCGCCCACCGCCGCCGCCCCGCGCCGCGTTCGCCGCGCCGGGCGTTGACCGCGCGCCCGCCGGGCCGCAGCATCGCGATTCGCGCAGCGCGGCCGTTCCGGCCCGCGACCGACGCGAGTCACCCCACGAGGAGGAGACGACATGGCGAGCTACGTCCTGGTCCACGGCGCCTGGCACGGCGGCTGGTGCTACCGCGACACCGCGCGGATGCTGCGCGCGCAGGGCCATACCGTGATCACCCC
>Ga0105105_10000232_pt1 | contig 25734 bp, 26 predicted proteins | sample PPLLaktember2015_4_FD_79108 | JGI IMG/M metagenome (GOLD analysis project Ga0105105, IMG submission 79108) | Freshwater sediment microbial communities from Prairie Pothole Lake near Jamestown, North Dakota, USA - PPLs Lake P8 Core (1) Depth... | ecosystem: Environmental > Aquatic > Freshwater >...
GCTCATCGCGGCGCTGCGCCGCGCCGACGGCGTGCTCATCGCCACGCCCGCGTACCACGGCGGCATCTCCGGACTGGTCAAGAACGCGATCGACTTCGCGGAGGACCTCCGCGACGACGCCCGCCCCTACTTCGACGGGCGCGCGGTCGGCTGCATCGTGGTGGCGGACGGCGCGCAGGCGCTCGGCTCGACGCTCGCGTCGCTGCGCTCGATCGTGCACGCGCTGCGCGGCTGGCCGACCCCCTTCGCCGCGACGCTGAGCGGGCGCGACAAGCCCTTCGGCGGCGAGGGCCGCGCCGCCGACGAGGCCGCGCTGCAGTCGTGCCGCCTGGTCGCGCAGCAGGTGGTCGGATTCGCGCGGATGGCGCGCGCCGCCTGAGTCGAAGGCGTGACCGGCCCGCGACCGAAAGGCCGGCCCCCCGCACGCGACCGAGCAGCCTGGCCCAGGAGACCGAGATGAGCAGCAAGATCGAGAAGTCCGACGCCGAGTGGCGCGCCGAGCTGGCCCCCGAGGCCTACCAGGTGCTGCGCCACGAGGGCACGGAGCGCGCCGGCACCAGCCCGCTGAACCACGAGCACCGCAAGGGCACCTTCGTCTGCGCCGGCTGCGGCACGCCGCTGTTCACCAGCGACATGAAGTTCGAGAGCGGCACCGGCTGGCCCAGCTTCTTCGGCACGCTGCCGGGCGTGTTCGAGACCCGGCGCGACTTCCGGCTGATCTGGCCGCGCACCGAGTACCACTGCACGACCTGCGGCGGACACCACGGTCACGTGTTCGAGGACGGCCCGGCGCCGAGCGGCCTGCGCTACTGCAACAACGGCGTCGCGCTGAAGTTCGTTCCGGACGAGGCCTGAGCGGTCGGGGCCGGCCGGCGCACCCGGCCGTCGACCGACGCACGTCGCCTCACGCCTCCCGGGCGGGCGGCACTTCGACGATCTCGCTCGAGAAGATCTCGGTCGCCGTCCGGGCGACCTGAGCGGTGTCGCGCCACGCGTAGACCGCGATCGCGGCGCTGCCCACGCCCGGCACCCAGCGCGCCAGGCCCCGCGCCAGCACGCGCCGCGCCATCCTGCCCGCCACCGCACGGGCGACCGGCTGGAGCGCCCGGTACGACGCGTGGCGCACCAGCAGGCGCTCGCCGGCCCGGACCGCGAGCCCGCCGACCGCCTGGCCGGCGCTGTGACGGAACAGGCAGTGCAGCATCAGCTCGGACGAGAGCCGGTCGGCCTGGCCGTGGGCCCCGGCGATGTCGGCCACCATCCGCGACTGCACGCGCCACACCGCCACCGCCTCGGGCAGCAGGGTCAGCCAGCCGATCGGTCCCGGCGGGAGCGCCGCCACCGCCGACAGGGCCGCCGTGCGGCGCTGGGCGCCGGCGGCGAGTTCGGCGGCGCGCTGCGCAGGCTGCTCGGACATCGGCTCCTGCGTGACGGGCACCCGCGATACCAGGTCGAGGATCGCGGCGGTACCGCGCTCGATGGCCGACTCGTCCACCGGATCGTTTGCCGGCTCGCCCGCCGAATCGCCCATCGGACCGTCGACGGCCTCGTCGACGGCCTGCTCGACGGACGAACCGGTCGCCGCGCCGTCGCGCCGGGCCGCAGTGCTGCGGGGACGTCTGCGGGCGGACTGGGAGCGTTCCATCGCGGTACCTCGTAGAGGGGTCGAACGGCCGGTCGACGGCGGGCGGGCGCGGCCGCCCGGAGGCGGAGCGAGCAAGCGCCATGCCCCGTTCCGGGCGATGGCATGCCACGGCCCGCGGCGACCTCGGGAAGCGATAATGTCGCACCCTTTCCCGACCCTCGAGTCCGCCATGACCACCGTCGTCCCTGCTCCGCAACCCGTCCTCGTCCCCGTCGCCGGCGGCGGCACCTGGCCCGTGCGCCGTGTCTACTGCGTCGGACGGAACTACGAGGAGCATGCGAAGGAGATGGGCTTCACCGGCCGCGAGCCGCCGTTCTTCTTCATGAAGCCGGCCGACGCGGTCGTCTACGTGCCCGAGGGCGAGACCGGCGAGATCGCCTACCCGCCCGGCACGTCGAACTTCCACTTCGAGATCGAGCTGGTGGCGGCGATCGGCATCGGCGGCGCGAACATCAAGGCCGCCGACGCGATGGCCCACGTCTGGGGCTACGCGGTCGGGCTCGACATGACCCGCCGCGACCTGCAGGGCGAGATGAAGAAGCAGGGGCGCCCCTGGGAGATCGGCAAGGGCTTCGACGAGTCCGCCCCGATCGGCCCGATCGTGCCGGCCGCGAAGGCTGCCGGTGCGACCGACGCCACCATCGAGCTCAAGGTCAACGGCGCGGTCAAGCAGACCAGCACGACCGCCAAGCTGATCTGGAACATCGCCGAGACCATCGAGCACCTGTCGGCCTACTGGCGCCTGGAGCCGGGCGACCTGATCTACACCGGCACCCCGGAGGGCGTGGGCGCGGTCAAGCCCGGCGACCTGATGGAAGGCAGCGTGGCCGGCGTGGGCACGCTGAAGGTCAAGGTCCGCTGAGACTCGTCAGGGCTGCGGCGCGTCCAGTGCGGGGCGCACCGCGGCCGGCGACGCACCGCCCTCGATCTTCAGCACCCGCTGCGGGAACGGGATCCCGATGCCGTGCTCGCGGAAGGTCCGCAGGATCGCGAGGTTCACGTCCGAGCGCAGCCCGAGCGTGCCGTTGAGGGGGTCCTCGATCCAGAAGCCGACCTCGAGCGTGATCGCCGAATCGGCGAACGCGACGAGGAACGCCATCGGCGGCGGGTCCTTCAGCACGCGGGGCTGGGCGGTCGCGGCCTCGACCATCAGCGCCATCGCGCGCTCGACGTCGCTCCCGTAGTCGATGCCGACCTGCACCGCCGCGCGCGCGCGCGTGTTGGTGAAGGTCTCGCTCTCCACGACCGAGGACACCAGCATCTCGTTGGGGACGATGGAATCGATGCCGTCCATGCCCCGCAGCACGGTGTAGCGGGTCCGGATGTCGACGACGGTGCCCCGCCAGGTGCCGACGCGGATCAGCCGCCCCGGCTCGATGGAGCGGTCGAGCAGGATGATGAAGCCGGACACGTAGTTGGCCGCGATCTTCTGCATGCCCAGGCCCAGGCCCACGCCGAGGGCCCCGCCGAACACCGACAGCGTGGTGAGGTCGATGCCGATCATCGGCAGCGCGATCATCAGCGCGAGCGTCATCAGCAGCGGCTGCGCGATGCGGCCGATCACCACGCGCGCGCTCGCGTCCACGCCGGTGGTGCCGGCGAGCTTGGCGTCGAGCGCATTGCTGATCCACAGCGCGATCACGCCGGCCAGCCCGACGGTGAGCACGCCGGTGATGATCTGCAGCACGGTGAGCTTGGTCTTGCCCAGCGGGATCGCGATCGATTCCAGCGTCTCGAGCAGCACCGGCAGCAGGTCGAGGACGTGCAGCGCCACCATCGACCAGATGACGGTGGCGATGGTCCGCTCGAACGATGCGACCCAGTGCGCGTGGCGGAAGGTCTGGCGCAGGATCAGCACCAGGGTGCGCACCCCGGCGAGCGACACCATCAGCGCGATGACCACCGACAGCAGGCTCACCGGCACGAAGCGCGAGAGCACCGCGCGCGCCACCAGCATCAGCCCCAGCGCGAGCAGCGGCCAGGCGACGCGCTGCGCCCAGGCGACCGCGAGGCGCTCCGGGCCGCGCGCCTCGAGCTTGCGCTCGATCCAGCCGGCGGCGTAGAAGGCGACACCGAGGCAGGCGGCGACGGCGCCGGCCGCCCACCAGCCGTGCGGGGTGGCCAGCTCGCCGATCAGCCGGTTCACCAGCGGCCCGAGCAGGTGCAGGTCGAATTCGAAACCGTTCATGCGGCAATGGTAGCGGACGATCGGGATACCATTGCCGCAACCCGGAGGAGACACCGAACCATGGCCGAGAAGACCGTCCATCCCGACACCATGCATCGCTGGATGGTGGACCTGTGGCTGCGCGCAGGCTCGAGCGAGACCGAGGCGCGGCTCACCGCCGACCACCTCGTCGGCGCGAATCTCGCAGGTCACGATTCGCACGGCGTCGGCATGGCGCCGCGCTACGTGAAGTCCTGGAAGTGCGACGAGCTCAAGCTCAACCAGCGCGTCGAGGTCGTGGTCGACAACGGCGCGCTGATCACCGTCGACGCCCGCCACGGCATGGGCCAGTCGGTCACGCACCAGGCGATGGAGATCGCCATCGCACGCGCCCGCGAGCACGGCGTGTGCGTGATGGGCCTGAAGAACTCGCACCACCTCGGGCGCGTCGGCCACTGGGCCGAGCAGGCGGTCGCCGCCGGCATGGCCTCGATCCACTTCACCAACGCGGTGTCGACGATCCCGATGGTCGCGCCGCACGGCGGCGGCACGGCGCGCTTCCTCACCAACCCGTTCACCGTCGGCATCCCGCGCCCGGGCGGCGAGCCCTTCCTGCTCGACTTCGCCACCAGCGCGATCGCGCACGGCAAGGTCCGCGTCGCCTGGAACAAGAAGAAGTCCGACCCGTCGGTGCAGGTGCCCGAGGGCAGCCTGATCGATGCGCTCGGCCGCCCCACGCGCGACCCGAACGTGATGTTCGAGCCGCCCGAGGGCCCGCACGGCGCGCTGCAGACCTCCGCCGGCCACAAGGGCTATGCGCTCGCGATGGTCTGCGAACTGCTGGGCGCCGCGCTCACCGGCGGCGCCACCGCCGCGCCCGCGCACCGCACGATGCAGTTCGCGATCTGGAACAGCATGCTCGCGATCGTCTTCGACCCGAACCGCATCGGCCCGGCCGAGCGCTTCGCCGCCGAGGCGCGCGACTTCACCGAGTGGGTGCAGTCCGCGCCGCTGTCGGGCGCGACCGACCGGATCATGATGCCGGGCGACCCCGAGCGCCGTGCGCGCGCCGCCCGTGCCGAGGGGCTGCCGATCGACCTCGGCACGCTCGACGAGCTCGACCAAGCCGCACGTCTGGTCGATCCGTCGCTGCCCGCGCTGTCCTCGCTCGCCCGATGACCGACACCCCCCGCACGAGCGTGCTGCCCGTGCGGGTGGAGTTCGGGCACTGCGACCCGGCCGGCATCGTCTGGTATCCGAACTTCTACGAGTGGTTCGACGCGGCCAGCCATCGGCTGGCCGAGCGCGCCGGCCTCGGCCTGCACGGGCTGCGCGCGCAGGGCTACCTCGGGCTGCCGCTGATGCAGACCGGCTCGACCTACCACCGCCCCACCCGCTTCGGCGACGAGGTCGAGGTGCACAGCCGCGTGGTGTCCTTCGAGCGCCGTTCCTTCCGCATCGAGCACCGCATCCTGTGCGGCGGCGAGCTGCGGGTCGAGGGGTTCGAGGTCCGCTTCCTCGGACAGCCGCATCCGGACGATCCCCAGCGGCTGCGGGCGGCGGATCTGCCCGAATCGTTCCGAGCGGCCTTCGGCTTCGCCTGAGCCGCACGCGGCGCGCTCCGACGCGCGCGGGAGGCCGGCCACGCTCCCGGGCTTGACCGGCGTCATCCGCGCGCCTCGGACGCACGCCATAATCGCCGGATGAGCCGCCACCGCCTGTCGCCGCTGTTCGACCCGCGCTCGGTCGCGCTGTACGGCGCCACGGAGCGCGAGGGCGCCCTCGGTCGCCTGCTGCTCGAGACGCTGCGCGCCGGCGGCTTCAAGGGCCCGATCGGCGCCATCAACCCGAAGCGGCGCAAGGTGCTCGGCGAGCCGTGCGTGCGCACCGCCGCGGCGCTCGACTTCGTGCCCGACGTGGCCCTCGCGGCCGTGCCCCCCGCCGCGCTGTCCGCAGTCGTCGACGACTGCGCGGCCCGGGGCACCCGCTTCGTCGTCGTCTACGCCAGCGGCTTCGACACCGCCACCGACTCCGGGCGCGCCGCGCAGGCCGAACTGCTCGGTCGCGCCCGCAGCCGCGGCGTACGGCTGGTCGGTCCGCACTGCATGGCGCTGATGCGACCGGCGAGCGGCTTCGACGCGGGCTTCTCGCCGGGCCGCGTGAAGGCCGGCCGGGTCGCGCTGCTGTCGCAGTCGGGGGCGGTGGTCAGCGCGCTGCTCGACTGGGCGGCCCCCTCGGGCATCGGCTTCTCGTCGGTGCTGTCGCTCGGCCGCGCGCTCGACCTCGACTTCGGCGAACTGCTCGACTGGTACCTGTTCGACCACCAGACCGACAGCGTGCTGCTGTACCTCGAGGGCGTGCACGACGCGCGAGGCTTCATGTCGAGCGTGCGCGCGCTGTCGCGCGTCAAGCCCGTCGTGATCATGAAGGCGGGACGCGCGAACGACGTCACGCGCACGACCGGCGCCTCGCACTCCGACGCGCTGACCGGCAACGACCGCGTGTTCGAGGCGGCCATCGCGCGGGCCGGCGCGGTGCGCGCGAACACCACCTTCCAGCTGCTGGCCGCCGCGCGGCTGCTGGCGCTGCGCAAGCGACCCGGCGGGCAGCGGCTGGCGATCGTCGCCAACGGCGGCGGGCCGGGCGTGATCGCGGCCGACGCGGTGGCGGCCGACGCGCTCGACCTCGCCGAACTCGCCCCGGCGACCGTCGCCGCGCTCGGCGTCGGCCTGTCCACGCACGGCTCGCGGCGCAATCCGGTGAACCTGCTGACCGACGCCGATCCGGCACGCATCGAGACGGCGCTCAGGGCCGTGCTCGCCGACCCCGGGGTGGATGCGGCGCTCGCGCTGTTCGTGCCGCAGACCGTGACCACCTCCGAGCAGGCCGCCGAGGCGATCGTGCGGGCCGCGACGGGACAGCCGAAGCTGGTCGCCGCGGTGCTCGCCGGCGGCGCGTCGGCCGCGGCCGGCCAGCGCCGCCTCGACGGAGCCGGCATCCCGCAGTTGCTGTCCCCCGAGAACGCGGTCGACGCGCTCGCGCTGCTCCAGAGCTTCGCGGTCAACCAGCAGAAGCTGCGCCAGACGCCGATCGCGATCGACGCCGGCTTCGAGCCGGACGTGGCCGCGGCCGAGGCGATGTACCGACGGGTCATCGCGGCCGGCCGCACGCTGCTCGACGAGGTCGAGTCCAAGACCCTGCTCGGCTTCTTCGGCATCGGGGCGCCGCCGTCGATCGTCGCGACCCTCCCCGCAGAAGCCGCGCGGGCCGCCTCGCGGCTGGGCTTCCCGGTGGTCCTGAAGGTGCTGTCGCCCGACATCGTCCACAAGTCCGACGTCGGCGGCGTGCGGATCAACGTGCAGTCCGCGGGCGCCGCCCACGCGGCGGCCGAGGACATCCTGGAGAGCGTGGCGCGGCTGCGGCCGGACGCGAAGGTCACCGGCATCGTCGTGCAGCCGATGATCCGGACGCGGCACCAGCGCGAGGTCTACCTCGGCATGGCGACCGACCCGATGTTCGGCGCGGTGATCGCGTTCGGCGCGGGCGGCGTCGCGGTCGAGCAGATCGACGACGTCGCGATCGGGCTGCCGCCGCTCAACGGACTGCTGGCGCGCTCGCTCGTGCAGCGCACGCGCGTGGCGCGGCTGCTGCGCGCCTACCGGAACGTGCCGGGCATCGATTTCCAGAAGCTGGAGGAGACGCTGGTGCGCTTCTCGGCGCTGGTCTGCGCCTGCCCCTGGATCGCCAGCCTCGACATCAACCCGCTGGTGGTCGACGAGGACCGCGTGACCGCCCTCGACGCCCGGATCGAGGTCAAGGCGCCGGCCGACATGCTGAAGGTGCACTGGCGCGGCGCGTACGGCCACCTCGCCATCCACCCGTATCCGCGCGAGCTCGAGGAGACGGTCACGCTGAAGAACGGCGACGCCGTGCTGCTGCGGCCGATCCGCCCGGAGGATGCCGACCTCGAGCGCGAGTTCGTCGCCGCGCTGTCGCCGCAGACCCTCTACCGGCGCTTCATGATGCCGGTGAAGGAACTGTCGGACGCGATGATCGAACGGTTCACGCAGATCGACTACGACCGCGAGCTCGCGCTGGTCGCGCTGCGCAACGAGTCCGGCGGCACGCCCGGCGCGCCCGGCTCGAGGCTGGTCGGCGTCGCCCGCATCATCCCGACCTGGGAGGACGGCACCGCCGAGTTCGCGATCGTGGTGGGCGACTGGATGCAGCACTCGGGCCTGGGCCGCGAGCTGATGCAGCGGATGTTCGAGGCGGGCCGTGTGCGCGGCTACTCGGTGATCGAGGGGATCATCCTCGGCGAGAACGTGTCGATGCTGCGCTTCTGCGAGCGGCTCGGGTTCACCATCAAGCTGAACCCGGACGACCCGGCCGAACGGATCGCCCGCAAGACGCTCGACTGAGGCGCCGGGCCGCGGGCGTGTCGGATCCGGGTCGGGTTCAGAACAGCGCGAAGTCCAGCACGCCGTAGGTGTTGCGGAAGTGGGCGGCGAGCTGCAGCGCGCGGGCGCGAGCGTCCTCCACCTCGCCGATCGTCTCCTCGTGGCGCGCCGACTGCACGATCGCGACCGCCAGCAGCTCGCTGAAGTGCTCGGCCGACTCGGCGCCCGCACCGCCCCAGCGCACGCGCAGCAGGTCGACGCCCTCGGGTGCCGACGACAGGTCGGCCATGGGGTGGACCGCGGCGACCAGGTGACCGTGCACCAGGTTGCGGACCGCCTCGACCTCGTGCGAGCGCGCCGAGCGGATCGGCGCGAAGCCGGCGAGCTGGCTCATGAACTCGACCGCTTTCTGTGCGGCGGTCTTGTCGTGGACGCGAGCGGTGCCGCGGGTGGCGATGACGGATTCGTTCTGCATGGAGACTCCTGGACGTGACGCGGGCCGCATGGGGATGCATGCGACCGGTCCCTGAAGAGTCGGCAGCACCGGCCGGCGCCTGAGGCACGAGCGGCTGCGCGGCCCCCTGAGGTCGACCGCCGGGGGTCGGTCAGCGACCGCGGATCGCGGCCCAGGCCAGGCAGGCCCAGCCCGCGAGGAAGGCGACCCCGCCCAGCGGCGTGACCGCGCCCAGTCCGCGCACGCCCGTCAGCGCGAGCGCATAGAGGCTGCCGCTGAACAGCACCGTGCCGGCGACGAACAGCCAGCCGGCGGCCTGCACCGCCGGCGCGCGCCAGGCGACGGCGGCCTGCGCCACCGCGAAGAGCGCCAGCGCATGGACCATCTGGTAGCGCGCGGCGGTCTCCCAGACGGCCAGCGCGTCGACGCCGAGGCGGGCCTTGAGCGCGTGCGCCCCGAACGCCCCGGCCGCCACCGCGACGAAGGCGGAGAGCGCGCCCAGCACCGCCCAGCGACGGTTCACGACGCCGCGCCGCCGAGGGGGGCGGACTCGGGATCGTCGTCGCCGGCGGCAGCTCGCGGCGCGACCGGTCGGGCCCGCCGCATCGCGGGCTCCGGCACCGCCGAACGCTGCGAACGCTCGGCGATCCAGCGCTGCAGGTCGCGCTCGAAGCGCTTGCTCTCGATGTCGTGGTGGACCTCGTGCCGGCAGCCCGGATAGAGCCGCAGCGCGCGGTCGGGGTGGCCGCAGGCCTCGTGGAAGGCGCGGCTGCCCTCGGGCGCGTTGATCGGATCGTCGGCGCCGTGCAGCAGCAGCAGCGGCCTCGGGAAGTCGCCGGCGCGCGCGAGGGTCTCGGCCATGGTGCGCAGGATCTCGGCGCCCCATCGCATCGTCGCGCGCCCGTGCACCAGCGGGTCCGAACGGTACGCCTCGACCTCGGCGGGCACCGACGAGATGCCGGCGGGATCGAGGCCGAGCTCGGTGCCCAGGCGCGGCGCCACGCGCGACAGCACGCGCGCGGCGAGCTCCAGCAGCGGCCGGCGCGGTCCGGCCGGAACCAGGGCCGGGCCGCTCGCGATCACGCCGGCCAGCCCCTCCGGACGGTGCAGCGCGTGGTCGAGGACGATCAGTCCGCCCATGCTGTGCCCGAACAGGAACAGCGGCCTGTCGGGCGCGAGCGCGGCGGCTTGCGCGACGATCGCGGCGGCGTCGGCCCGGTAGTCGTCCCAGCCGTCGATGTGGCCGCGCAGGCCGGGCGAGCGTCCGAAGCCGCGCAGGTCGGCCGCGGCGATCGCGCAGCCGGCGCCGAGCAGCGCCCGGTGCAGCCCCGCGTAGCGGCCGACGTGCTCCCCGAAGCCGTGGACCATGGCCACGGCGGCCTTGGCCGGCCCGGTCGGGCGGAGCGTCAGGCCGGCGAGCTCGACGCCGTCGGCAGTGCGGAACGAGGATGGGCTCATGGGAAAATTCAACAGGGCTGACACGGCGGAGCTAGACTACATCGTACCGTCCGGAGGTCTCCATGCTGCGCGCGCTCTTCGTCGTCGACTCGATCGCCGTGGCCGAACCCGCGATGGCCGGCGCCGTGGTGGTGTGCGGCTCGCACGGCGGCGTCTCGGCGGCGCGCTACGTGCTGGCGCTGCCCGCCCGGCCCCATGCGGTGTTCTTCAACGACGCGGGGATCGGCAAGGATCAGGCCGGCATCGTCGGCCTGGCGATGCTCGAGCAGGTCGGCGTGATCGCGGTCGCCTACTCCCACGAGTCGGCGCGCATCGGCGACGCGGCGGACGGGCTCGACAGCGGCCGGGTCAGCCGCGTCAACGATTCGGCGATGCGTGCCGGATTGCGGGCGGGTCAGCGGGTCGTCGACGTCGTCGAGCGCCTGCGCGTCCTCACTTCTTCGGTGCCTTCGTCGGCGCCGACGTCATCAGCTCGTTGACGTTGACCCGGCCCATCCCGGGCATCTCCATGTCGCCCGGCTTCCAGCCGGCCGGGCAGGCGCCGGCCCATTTCGCCGACATCGTCACCTTGCTCTGGGAGATGCCCGCCATCGGCGGCGCATAGCGGGTCTCGACCTCGCCCCGGTAGGCCTTGTCGAAATCGCCGCCGAAGACGCTGCGGCTGGTGGCCACGGTCGGGCCGAGCTTGCACTCGGACTCTCCGACGTACCGGTCGCCGTCGCGCTGCATGGTGTTCTTCGTGCACTGCTGCTGGCTCAGGCCCTGGCCGAAGCGCTGCATCTGGACGTCGGTCTTCTCGTCGATGCACTGACGCACGGTCTGCGACGGCGAGTTGGTGACCTGCATGGTGATCTCCCACAGGCCGGGCTTGCGCGCGGGGAGGTCGAGCGCCATCGCGGGGCCGGCACCGAGCGCGGCGGCGACGGCGCAGGCCGTCGCGAACCGCCTGCGGGCCGAGCGTCCGGGCGGGTGGAACATGGCGGTTCGGGCGCCCATGGCGACTCCGGGGATCGGCGAAGGTGTCGCCACTGTAGCGCAGGGGCCGCCGCCCCGCTCAGACCGCGGCGGCCGCCAGCAGGTTGTCGAACGCCTGCCCGAAGTACGCCTCGTAGCTGTCGCGCTCGACGTAGCCCAGGTGCGGCGTGGCGAGCACGCGCGGATGACGCACCAGCGGATCGTCGAGCGCGGGCTCGTGCTCGAACACGTCGAGCGCGGCGCGCTCGGGCCGATGCGCATCGAGCCCGGCGAGCAGCGCGCCCGGCACGACCAGTCCGGCGCGCGAGGTGTTGACGAAGACCGCGCCCGGCTTCATCGAGGCGAACTCGGCGGCACCGATCAGCCCCCGCGTGTCGGAGCCGAGCCGCAGGTGCACGCTGAGCACGTCGCTGCGCTCGAACAGCTCGCGCATCGAGCCGGCCATCGGCACGCCGTCGGCCGCCGCGCGTGTCGCCGAGGCCTCGCGGCCCCAGGCCAGGGGTGCCATGCCGAAGGCGCGACCGAAACCGGCGACCAGCCGGCCGATGCTGCCGTAGCCGAGGATGCCGAGCGTGCGGCCCCGCAGCGTCGTGCCGAGCGCGGTCTGCCAGTGGCCGGCGCGCAGCGCGCGGTGCTCGACCGTGACCTGGCGCATGCAGTCGAGGATGAGCGCGAAGGTCAGCTCGGCCGGCGCGTACGGCGAGCCGGTGCCCGCCACCACGCGGATCCCGTGCGCCTCGCAGGCGGCGACGTCGACGTGCGTGCCGGCACGCCCGGTCTGGCTGATGAGCCGCAGGTTGGGGAGCCGCTCGATCAGCGAGCGCGGGATCGGGGTGCGCTCGCGGATCAGGACCAGCGCCTCGCGATCGGCCAGGCGGGCGGCGAGCGCGTCCTCGTCGAGGGTCTCGTTGAGCACCAGGACGTCGTGGCCGTCGAGCCTCGAGAAGCAGTCCAGCGTACGGACGAGGTCCGCGTAGTCGTCGAGCAGGGCGATCTTCATGGCCACGATGATAGCGGTGGCGCGCGGCACTTCGTGCATCGCCCACGCATGCGAACCGGCCGGCGGCCCCGGTTCGCGGAACGCCGCATGCGACCGGCCCCCCCGCATCCGTATGATCGTCGGATGCACACACCCGCCGCCGCGCTGGACGAGCGCATCGCCGAGGCCTACCTCTACGCCTTCGCCGTCCACGACCTCGCCCGCACCCGCTGGAACGCGACGCAGAACGCCGCGAACCCGAACCGCTTCGACGTCAACACGCTGTCGCACGCGCGCCGGCTGCTCGACCATCGCGACCGCTGGATCACGATGCCGAACAACGACACGCTGTACTCGATCGCCTGGCTCGACCTGTCAGCCGGCCCGGTGACGTTCGCGTATCCGGCGATGGACGAGCGCTACTACAGCTTCGCCTTCCTGGACCCGTGGACCGACAACGTCGCCTGCATCTCGCGCCGCACCGTGGGCGGCGAGGCGCGCACGCTGTGGCTCGCGCCGCCCGGCTGGACGGGCGAGCCGCCCGCGGGCGCCACGCCGATGCGCATGGCCTCGAACGACCTGTGGCTGCTCGGCCGCGTGCTGGTCGACGGCGTGGCCGACGTGCCCGCCGTGCACGCGCTGCAGGACGCGATGCGCATCGAGGCCCCCGCGGTGTCGCGGCCGTGGCGCGCGCTGCCCGCCGAGCGGGATGCCCGCGCCTTCCTCGCGTTCTCGGCCGAGGCGCTCGGGCGCAGCCCCGTTCCCGCGCGCGATGCCGCGCTGCTCGAACGGGCGGCATCGGTCGGCCTCGTGCCGGGCGCGGACGATCCCTGGTCGCACCTCGACGAACCGACCCGCGAGGCCTGGACGCGGCTGATGCCCGAACTGCGACGCCAGCTGCGCCCGGGCGATCCCGCCCGCCGCTCGGTGGTCGGCACGAACTGGTTCTCGGGCCTCGACCACATCGGCCGCTACGGCGAGGACCACGGCTACCGGGCGATGATCGCGCTGCTCGGGCTGGGCGCGCTCGAGCGCGAGGAGGCGATCTACGCGACCTGCGGCCAGGACGCCTCCCGCCATGCGCTCGACGGCACGCGCCCGGCCACGCTGACCGTGCCCGCCGACCTCCCGGTCGGCGCGTTCTGGTCGCTGTCGATGTACCGGATGGAGTCCGACGGCCGCGGCTTCTTCGTCGACAACCCGATCGATCGCTACACGATCGGCGACCGCACGCCCGGGATCGAGCGCGAGACGGACGGCTCGCTGGTGATCCGGCTGCAGCACGCGATGCCCGAGGAGGCGCGAGGACGCGCGAACTGGCTGCCGGCGCCGGAAGGCCGGTACGTGCTGAACTGGCGGCTGTACGAGCCGGGCGAGGGGCTGCTCACCCGGCGAACCCTGCTGCCGGGCGTGTCCCCCGCCTGACCGGCCGGGGCCGCGGAACGGGCGCGGATCGGCGCCCGGCCCGCGTCACTTCACCAGCACCCCCACCAGCCAGAGGCTCACGCCGGGGAACAGCAGCAGCAGCGCGGTCCTCAGCACGTCGCTGATCAGGAACGGCACCACGCCCCGGTAGCTCTCGCCGATCGGCACGTTCTTCGCCAGCCCGTTGATCACGTAGACGTTGAGCCCCACCGGCGGCGCGATCAGCCCGATCTCCACGACCATCAGCACGAGGATGCCGAACCAGATCAGCTTGAGATCGGTCGGCAGGCCGAAGAGGTCCAGGCCGATGACGGTCGGCAGGAAGATCGGCAGGGTCAGCAGGATCATCGACAGCTCGTCCATCACGCAGCCGAGGATCACGTAGAACACCAGGATGCCGGCGACCACCGCGAGCGGCGGCATGCCGAGGTCCTTCACGATCGCCGACAGCGCTGCCGGGAACTGCGACAGCGCGAGCGTCGAGTTCATGACGTCGGCGCCCAGGAAGATCATGAAGATCATCCCGGAGGTGACCGCCGTGTCGTAGAAGCACTCGAAGAACTTCGCGCGGGTCAGCTCGCCGCGCAGCAGCGCCGCGAGGAAGGTGGCGGACGCACCGATCGAGGCGGCCTCGGTGGGCGTGAACCAGCCGCCGTAGATGCCGCCGAACACGACGAGGAAGATGGCCGCGATCGGCCAGACGTCGCGCAGCGCGGTCAGCACCTGGCGGCCGCTCGCGCGCCCGGCGGCGGGGCCGTGACCCGGGAACAGCCGCACGTAGATGCCGATCGCGACGATGTACCCGAGCGTGGCGATCAGGCCGGGCAGGATCGCGGCGGCGAACAGCTTGGCGATGTTCTGCTCGGCGAGGATGCCGTAGATCACCAGCACCACCGAGGGCGGGATCATGATGCCGAGCGTGCCGCCGGCGGCGAGCGTGGCGGTGGCCAGCCGGCCCGAATAGCCGTGGCGCGTCATCTCGGGCAGCGCGACCTTGGCCATCGTGGCGGCGGTGGCGACCGAGGAACCGCACACCGAGCCGAAGGCCGCGCAGGCGATCACGGCGGCCATCGCCAGGCCGCCGCGCAGGTGCCCGATCAGCGCGCTCGCGGCGGCGAACAGGCTCCTCGACAGCCCGCCCTGGGTCGCGAACGCGCCCATCAGCAGGAACAGCGGGATCACCGTCAGGTCGTAGTTGGCGAGCCGCGCCCAGGCCAGGCCCTTGAGGTAGGCCGAGAAGGGCACCCAGCCCGCGAGCAGCACGTAGCCGATCGCACCCGGGATCAGCATGGCCAGTGCGATCGGCACGCGCGCGGCCATCAGCACGAGCATGCCGGCGAACAGCGCCAGCGCGATCCCGGTGCCGCCCATCAGGACCGTTCCTCGGACTCGGCGACTTCCCTGAGCGCCCAGTGGCGCCACGCACTGTAGAACGCGGCGAGCGCGGCGACCGCGAAGGACGGCGCCATCAGCACGTAGCCGTACCAGAGCGGCAGGCCCATGATCATCGTGGTCTCGTCGTTGCGCAGCGCGTCGAGCCCGCCCGCGCCGGTGCGCCAGGCGATCAGGGCCAGCCCCAGGCCCACGAGCAGCGCGCCGAACCCGTCGAGCGCGGCCTTGGTGCCGGCGGAGGCGCGCTGGGTGAAGAAGTCGACGAAGATGTTGCCGTTGCGCAGCTGCGTGAACGGCAGGAACGCGGCGACCGACACCGCGCAGCCCATCTGCGCGAGCTCGAAGTCGCCCTGGATGGGCGCGCCGACGAGGTTGCGCATCACCACGCTGTAGAGCGACATCAGCGCCACGCCGGTGAGCGCGATGCCGCCGATGATCGCGAGGCCCTGGGCCAGCCGCTCGAGCAGGCGCCCGACCGGATCCGAGTAGGTCATGGAGTCTGTCGGGCCCGCCGCACGGACGGGCCCGTCCCGGTCACTTCGTGTGCTTCTGGATCAGACCCTTGGCGCAGTCGAGCAGCTGCTTGCCGTTGAAGCCGCGCTTGTCCATGTCCTTCATCCACTCGTCGTCGACGAGGTCGGCGGCCTTCTTGAACGCGTCGACGTCGGCACCGGCGATGGTGATGATCGTGTTCTTGCGCTCCTCGGCGGCGACCCTGCGCGCCGGCGCGTCGCCCGCCTGCTGCGCGCGGCCGAGCGCGGCCGATGCGTCGATGCCCGAGTTCTGGTCGATGATCTTCTTCAGGTCGGCGGGCAGCCCGTCGTACTTCGCCTTGTTCATCACGATGACGAACGCGGTGGTGTACAGGCCGCCGGCCTTGGCCTCGAACTCGCTGTGGAACTTCGCGAGCTCGTCGATCTTCACCGCGGTGGTGACCTCCCACGGCACGACGGCCGCGTCGATCACGCCCTTGGACATCGCGTCGGGGATCTGCGGCAGCGGCATCCCCACGGGCGTGGCGCCGAGCGAGCCGAGCAGCTTGGTGATGGTGCGGGTCGGGCCGCGCACCTTCATGCCCTTGAGATCGGCGACGTTGCGGATCGGCTTGTCGCGCGAGTGGAACATGCCCGGCCCGTGGACGTTCACCGCGATCAGCTGGGTGTCCTTGATCTCGCCCTGTGCGCAGGTCTGCGTGTACTCCCAGTACGCGCGCGAGGTGGCCTCGGCATTGGTCATCATGAACGGCAGCTCGAACGCCTCGAAGCGCGGGAAGCGGCCCGGGGTGTTGCCCTGCAGCGTCCAGACCACGTCGACGACGCCGTCGCGGGCCTGGTCGTAGAGCTGCAGCGGCGTGCCGCCGAGCTGCATCGCCGGGTACTTCTCGAACTGGATGCGCCCGCCGGAGTCCTTCTCGACCTTCTCCATCCAGGGGAGGAGCATCGACTTCCAGACGTTGGACTGCGGCGCCATGAAGGTGTGGAACTTCAGGGTCACCGTCTGCTGGGCGTGCGCACCGGCCACCAGGCCGAAGGTCAGCGCCGCGGCGGTCGCGATCGAGCGGAGGTTCATGCGGTGTCTCCTCGTTGAGGTCGTGCGCCGTGCAGGGCGCGCCCGGGGGCGGTGCCCCTCGAAGGATCGGAAGCCTACACCGAAAGCTTTGCTTGGAATACGCCGGCCGGGCGCGGCACGGCGCGGGACCCCGCGACGCTCAGGCCTCGGGCGGGATCTCGACGCGCAGCCCGTCGAGCGAGGCGTCCATCTCGATCTGGCAGGCCAGGCGGCTGCCCGCGCGGCGCGGCGCGGCGGCGAAACCGAGCAGATCGTCCTCGACCTCGTCGGCGGGCTCCAGGCGCGCGGCCCAGGCGGGGTCGACGTAGACGTGGCAGGTCGCGCAGGACGCGCAGCCGCCGCATTCGCCGACGATGCCGGGCAGGTCGTGCTCGACGGCGGCGAGCATCACGCTGGTGCCGGCGACGGCGTCGATGCGGCGTTCGCTGCCGTCGGGCAGCACGAAGGTCACGGTGGGCATGGGGTTCGGGCTCGGGCTCTAGTTCGGATTCGGATTCGGGTGTCGGTCAGAAGAGGTCGAAGTACTCGCGATGCTCCCAGTCGCTGACCTCGGCGGCGAAACGGGCGAGCTCGGCGCGCTTGATGCGCACCAGCCAGTCGACGAGGCCGCGGCCGAATCCGTCGACCAGCACCGGGTCGGCGAGCAGCGCGTCGAGCGCGGCGTCGAGGCTCGCGGGCAGGCGGCGCGCATCGGCCTCGTAGGGCGCGTCGGCCGACGCGGCGGGCTCGAGGCCGCGGGCGAGACCGTCCATGCCGGCGACGATCTGCGCACCGAGGTACAGGTAGGGATTGGCGGCGGGTTCGCCGACGCGGTTCTCGATGCGCGTGGCAGCGTCGCCCGCCCCGCCCAGCACGCGCAGCATCGCGGCACGGTTGTCGCGGGCCCAGGCGACGCGGTCGGGAGCGAGCGAGTTCGGACGGTAGCGCTTGTAGCCGTTGACGGTCGGGGTGGTGAAGGGCGTCGCGCCCTCGGCGTGCGCGAGCAGGCCGGCCAGCCAGTGGCGGCCGGTCGCCGACAGCGCGGCCTCGGCGCCCTCCGCGGCTCCGGCGCCCCCCTGCGCGCCGGGGACGAAGGCGTTCGCGCCGTCGGCCAGGCGCACCAGCGACTGATGCAGGTGCCAGCCCGAGGACATCGCGTTCGGGATGCGGGGCCGGCACATGAAGCTCGCATGCAGTCCGTGACGCCGCGCGATCTGCTTGACGGCGCCGCGCAGCAGCACCATCGCGTCGGCCGCCTCGAGCGCGGGCAGCGGGCGGAAGGTCAGCTCGCACTGGCTCGGCCCGAACTCGACCTCGAGCGAGCGCAACGGCAGGCCGAGGCCGAGCAGCCCCTCGCGCAGCGGCTCGAGCGCCGGCTCGATCTGGTCGTAGCGCAGCTCGGTCAGGTACTGGTAGCCCGGGTGCAGCAGCTCGACCTCGGGCGGCGCGCCGGGCACGCCGGGGGTGCCGGCGTCGGCGGGCGCCAGGCGCGGATCGAGCAGCCGGAACAGGTGGAACTCGACCTCCAGCCCGGCGAGGAAGCCGTGGCCGCCGCGGGCGAGGCCTGCCGCCTGCTCGCGCAGCACCCGGCGGGTGTCGAAGGGAACCGGCCGGCCGTCGTGGAAGAACAGGTCGCACAGCACCCAGCCGGTGCCGGGCGCCCACGGCAGCACACGGAAGCTCGTCGGGTCGGCGACCATCAGCATGTCGGCCGCGCCCTGCATCTCGCGCAGTCCGAAGCCGCCGCCGGCACTGAACACCGGGAACACCGTGCGGTGCGCGGTGTCCTTCGCGAGCAGCGTGGTGGTCACGCCGACACCCGAGGCGAGCGCGCCCGCGGCCTCGCCGGCCATGAGCGTCTTGCCGCGCACGATCCCGTGCTGGTCGGCGAAGCCGAAGCGCACCGAATGCAGCCCGCGCTCGGCGACGGTGGCGAGCATGCGGCGCGCGGCGTCGCGCTGCGTGTCGCTCCAGAGGGCGTGGCGCTCGACGAAGGCGGCGCTCATCGGTCGCGGGGCGCGGATTCGGCGAGGGCGGCGAGGGCGGCGACGTCGGGCGCGCCGCTCGCGGTCGGTGCGGCCGACGTGTCCGATGCGGCCGGCGCCACCAGCCCCACCGGCGCACCCGACGCCACCCACCAGTCGCAGTCCGCGCGTCGGCGCGCATCCACGTCGCGCCAGTACTGCTGCCAGCCGTCGGGCACACACAGGCCGTCGACGGTGACCGGCCCGCGCAGCCGCGCGGCGGCCTCGGCGTCGAGGATGCCGGGCGGCGTGCCGCCGGCGGCGACGGTGTCGATCGCGCGGTTCAGCAGCCGGCGGTTGGCGCTGATCGCACGGTCGCTGGTCGCGAGGTGCTCGCGGGTACGGTCCTGGATCGGCCCCTGCGACTCGATCGCCCACTGGTCGTGGACGTTGATGTCCTCGCCCATGCCGGTGTACGTGCGGGTGCGCTGCTCGAACGGGTCGAAGCCCCAGTGGTTGCCGCGATGCTTGCGTGGGCGGTAGTCGGGCAGCTCGTAGAGCTCGAGGCGCTGCGCGCGCATCGTCGCCTTGTCCACCGGCGCGCCGAAGCTGGTGAAGAACGCGTACCAGTAGTTGTGGGTGTCGTCGACCGGCACGTGGTACTGCATGATCGCCATCTCCTGCGACAGCGGGATCACGAAGGCCTGCGGGAACACCAGGTTGGTGATCCGCACGTGCAGCCGGCCGGCGTCGACTTCGCGCAGCGCGGTCAGGCGCAGCCCGTGCTCGGAGGGCTCGACCGAGATCCGCGGCCGGCAGGCCTCGCGCATCACGCGGGTCATCGGGATCGACGAGCCGGACGAGGCGCTGCGGAACTGCCTGCCGTAGGCCGCGGACGGGTCCTCGTCCTCGAAGAAGCGGTGCAGGAACGAGGCGTGCGCCGGGTCGATGCCGACCTCGAGCGCCTGCAGCCAGTTGCACTCGATCCAGCCCTTGAAGGCGAAGACGTGCGAGTCGGGCGCGACGAAGGGATCGAGGGCCGGGAACGGCGGCGGCTCGCCGGGGCCGAGATAGCCCCAGATCGCGCCCGCGCGCTCGACGACCGGGTAGGCGCGCTGGCGCAGCCGTGTCAGCAGCGGGGAGTCGTCGGGCTCGGCGGGCGCCTCGCGCAGCCGACCCTCGACGTCGAAGAGCCAGCCGTGGAACGGGCAGCGCAGGCCGCCGTCCTCGAGCCGCCCGTAGGCCAGGTCGGCGCCGCGATGCGGGCAGTCCCGGTCGACCAGGCCGAGGCGGCCGTGCTCGTCGCGGAACAGCACGAGGTCCTGGCCGAGGACCTTCACCGGGCGCAGCGGCCGCTCGCCCTCGAGCTCCTCGCGCAGCGCGACCGGCTGCCAGTAGCGCCGCAGCAGCGCCCCCGCCGGCGTGCCGGGGCCGGTGCGCGTGATGCGGTCGTTCTGCTCGGCACTGATCATCGCGGCGTCTCCCGGGGCACGTCGTGCCGCCCGGGAATTCTAGCGCGGGCGGGCTTGCGCGCCGCGGCACGCCGGGGCGATGATTCGGCGCCCCGCGGGCCGTCCCGCATCCTCCTCGGCCCGGACGACATGAGCGACACCCTGCGCGGCCTCTTCGCGAGCGACCCCGTCTCCCGACACTTCGACGACGCCGCGCTGCTCGCGGCGATGGCCCGCTTCGAGGCGGCACTGGCCGCCGCGCAGGCCGATGCCGGCCTCGTGCCGCGCACCGCCGCCGCGCGCATCGAGGCGGTCTGCACGGCCGGCTTCGGACCGGCCGCGTCGGTGGCCGGCGCGGCCGCCGGCGCCGATGCGCGCGCCGACGGCAGCACGCACCGCGCGCGGCCCGCGGGCACGGTGGCGCCCGCCGACGCCACCGACCCGTTCGCGCCGGGCGGACTCGCCGCCGCGGCCCGCCGCGCCGGCACGCTCGCGATCCCGTTCGTGCAGGCGCTGACCGAAGCGGTCGGCCGCGAGGACGCCGAAGCCGCGCGCTGGGTGCACTGGGGCGCGACCAGCCAGGACGTCGCCGACACGGCGCTGGCGCTCGCGGCCGCGGCGGCCGGCGCCGAGCTGCAGGCGCAGCTCGCCCGCGCCGGCGACGCGCTGGCCCGCCTCGCCGACGCGCACCGCACGACGACGATCACCGGGCGCACGCTGCTGCAGCCGGCCACGCCGGTGCCCTTCGGCTGGAAGCTCGCCTGCTGGCTGTCGCCGCTGGTGCGCTCGCGCGCGGGCCTGGCGGGGGCGCTCGAGGCCGCGCGGGTGCTGCAGCTCGGCGGCGCGAGCGGCATCCGCGCCGCGCTCGGCGGGCGCGGCGACGCGGTGGCCGAGGCGCTCGCCGCCCGGCTCGGACTGCGCGCGCCGGAGATCTCCTGGCACGGCAGCCGCGACCGCGTGGCGCGCCTGGGCACCGAGCTCGCGCTGCTCGCCGGCGCGATGGCGCGGATCGGCCGCGACATCTCGCTGCTGATGCAGGGCGAAGTCGCCGAGGTGTTCGAGCCCGGCGGCGCCGGCCGCGGCGGGTCCTCGGCGATGCCGCACAAGCGCAACCCGGTCGCCTCGATGCTCGCGCTGCAGGCCGGGCTGCGCGCGCCCGGCCTGGTGTCGACCCTGCTCGCGCAGCTGCCCGGCGAGCACGAGCGCGGGCTCGGCACCTGGCAGGCCGACTGGTGGACGGTCGGCGCGCTGTTCGAATGCGCCGGCAGCGCGACCGCGGCCATCGGCGAGGCACTCGAGGACCTCCACGTCGATGCCGACGCGATGCGCGCGAACCTCGAGCGCACCGGCGGCTTCGTGTACGCCGAGGCCGTCACCCTCGCCCTGGCCGCCACGCTCGGGCGGCCGGCCGCGCAGTCGCAGATGGAGCGGCTGTGCCGAGACGCGATCGACCGCGGCGAGCCGCTGCGCGCGGCGATCGCGCGGGCCCGCGCGGCGAGCCCGGTGCTGGCCGCGGCGCTCCCCGAAGGCCGGCTCGATGCGCTCTTCGATCCGCAGGCGCAGCGCGGCGACGCCGACGCGATGATCGACGGCACGCTCGCGCTGTGGCGCGCCGCCTGACCCTGAGATAATCGCCGCGCCCCACTCCCGGACGACACGAGACACCGATGCCCTTCGTCACCCATGCCGACGCCCGCCTCTACTGGCGCCGCGACGGCGACCCCGCCCTGCCGCCGCTGGTGCTGGTCAACTCCCTCGGCACCGACCACTGCCTGTGGGACCCGGTGATGCCGCGTCTCGTGGACTTCTTCCACGTGATCCGGATGGACATGCGCGGCCACGGCGCCTCCGATGCGCCGGCCGGCGAGTACACCGTCGAGCTGCTCGCGCGCGACGTGCTCGCGGTCGCCGATGCGGCCGGACTCGAGACCTTCGACTGCTGCGGCATCTCGCTCGGCGGCATGATCGGGCAGTGGATCGGCCTGAACGCCGGCTCGCGCCTGCGCCGGCTCCTGCTCTGCAACACCACCGGCCGCGCCGATCCGGCGCCGCAGGTCGCGCGCATCGCGACGGTGAAGGCGCAGGGCATGGCCGCAGTCATCGACACCGTGCTCGGGCGCTTCTTCACCGACCGGTTCCGCGCCCGCGGCACGGCGCACCTGCACTCGGTGGCGCAGACCGTGCTCGCGCTCGACCCGGTCGGCTACGCCGGCTGCTGCGCCGCCGTCCGCGACCACGACCTGCTCGCGCGGCTGTCCGCGATCGACGTGCCGACCACCGTCGTCGTCGGCCGCCACGACCTCTCCACGCCGCCCGCGATGGGCGAGGCGATCGCCGCCGCGATCCCGGGCGCGCGGCTGGTCGAGCTCGACTGCGCGCACATCCCGCACTCCGAGGATCCGCCGGCGTTCGTCGCGATGCTGATGACCGCCCTCGAGCCGCAGCGCTCGCAGGCCGACCCCCTTCCCGGTGCGCACGTCGCGAGCGGTGCGCTGCCCGCGGGCGTGGCGCCGGTGACGGGCGTGGCCGCGCACGCGACGCTGATCGAGCAGTACCAGCGCGGCATCGCGCGCCGCAAGCAGGCGCTCGGCGAGGCCTACGTGACGGCGCGGGTGGAACAGAACGATCCGTTCAGCGCCGATTTCCAGAACATGATCACCCGCTGGGCTTGGCAGGACGTCTGGACCCGGCCGGTCTTCGACGACCGCACGCGCCGGCTGATCGTGCTGGCGATCACCTCGTCGCTCGCGCGCTGGGAGGAGTTCCGGCTGCACGCGAAGGCCGGGCTCGACCGCGAGCTGTCGCCGACGGAGCTCAAGGAGCTGCTGCAGCAGGCGGCGATCTACGCCGGCGTGCCGACCGCGGTCAGCGGATTCAAGATGGCGTCCGAGCTGCTCGCCGAGCGCGAGGCCGCACGCAAGTCGTGAAGGGGATGGGCATGGAGACGAAGGACGACGGCATCGAGACGATCGACGTCGCGATCGTGGGCGGTGGCATCGGCGGGCTCGCCGCCGCGCTGTCGCTGCACGCGAAGGGCATCGGCTGCACGGTGTTCGAGGCGGTCGAGCAGGTGCGCCCGCTCGGGGTGGGCATCAACCTGCTGCCGCATTCGGTGCGCGTGCTGGCCGGGCTCGGCCTGCAGCCGCGGCTGGCCGCGACGGCGGTCGAGACCGCCGAGCTGGCCTTCCACAACAAGCACGGCCAGCTCATCTGGTCCGAACCGCGCGGCCTGGCCGGCGGCTACGCGTTCCCGCAGTTCTCGATCCACCGCGGCGAGCTGCAGATGATCCTGTTCGAGGCGGCGCGCGAGCGGCTGCCGCAGGGCGCCCTGCGCACCGCGCACGCGCTCGCGCGCTTCGAGGACCGCGGCGACCACGTGCTGCTGCACTTCACCGACCGCGCCGGCGCGCCGCGCCCGCCGGTGCGCGCCCGCGCCGTGATCGGCGCCGACGGCATCCATTCGGTCGTGCGCCGCACGTTCTTCCCCGCCGAGGGCCCGGCGCGCTTCTCGGGCCGGATCCTGTGGCGCGCCACCACCCGCGCAAGGCCCTTCCTCACCGGGCGCTCGATGATCCAGGCCGGCCACCAGGACCAGAAGTTCGTCTGCTACCCGATCCAGCGCGAGCCCGACGCCGACGGCCTGAAGACCATCAACTGGATCGCCGAGCTGACCGTGCCCGCCGGCACGACGCCGGCCCGCGAGGACTGGAACAAGAAGGTCGACAAGTCGGTGTTCCGCGAGCCCTTCGCGGGCTGGCGCTTCGACTGGCTCGACATCCCCGCGCTGATCGACGGCGCGGAGTCGATCTTCGAGTTCCCGATGGTCGACCGCGACCCGCTGCCGCGCTGGACGCACGGCCGCGTCACCCTGCTCGGCGACGCGGCGCACCCGATGTATCCGATCGGCAGCAACGGCGCGTCGCAGGGCATCCTCGACGCCGAGGCGATGGCGCAGGCGATGGTCGAGGCCGGCTTCCCCGCGCGGGGCGCCGACCCGACCGACGCGTTCGCGCGCTACGAGGGCGCCCGCCGCGAGGCCACCGGGAAGATCGTGCTGTCGAACCGCCAGAACGGCCCCGACCAGGTCATGCAGATGGCCGAGGAGCGCGCGCCGCAGGGCTTCGCGCACATCCACGACATCATCCCGCGCGAGGAGCTCGAGGCGATCTCGGCGCGCTACAAGCAGCTCGCCGGCTTCTCGCGCGAGCACGTGAACCGATGAGCGACATCCAGGCCGTCATCTGGGACTTCGGCGGCGTCATCTCGTCGAGTCCGTTCGAGGCGTTCGCGCGCTACGAGGCGGCGCGCGGCCTGCCCGCGAACTTCCTGCGCACCGTCAACGCCACCAACCCGCACGACAACGCCTGGGCGAAGCTCGAGCGCAGCGAGTTCGGCGTGGAGGCCTTCGACGAGGCCTTCGCCGCCGAGAGCCGCGCGCTCGGCCACGAGGTGCGCGGCGCCGACGTGCTGCCGCTGCTGGCCGGCGAGATCCGGCCCGAGATGGTGGAAGCGCTGCGCCGCATCGGCGCCCGCATGAAGACCGGCTGCATCACGAACAACTTCACGGCGATGGGGTCGAGCCCGATGGGCGGCCTCTACAAGGCCGAGATCATGGGGCTCTTCCACCACGTGATCGAGAGCGCGCGTGCCGGCGTTCGCAAGCCCGACCCGCGCATCTACACGATGATGACCGATGCGCTCGGCGTGGAGCCGGCGCGCTGCGTGTACCTCGACGACCTCGGCATCAACCTCAAGCCGGCGCGCGACCTGGGCATGCGCACGATCAAGGTCGGCGAGGCCGCGCCGGCGCTGGTCGAGCTGGAGCGGCACGTGGGTTTCGCGCTGGGGCCGTCGGCGTGAAGCACCTCAGCCCGAAGGAGGCCTACGCGTATCTCAGCGAGACTCCCGAGGCGGTGTTCGTCGACTGCCGCAGCGAGGCGGAGTTCTTCCTCGTCGGTCACCCGATCGTCGAGCACGACGGCGCCGAGCCGACCCGCCCGCACCACATCTGGTGGGCCGACGAGCTCAGGCTCGAGATGAACGAGCGCTTCGTCGAGGACGTGGCGCAGGTGGCGCAGGCCAAGGACCGACCGGTCGTGCTGATCTGCCGGTCGGGCCGCCGCTCCGTCAGTGCCGGCGAGGCGCTCGAGGCGGCGGGCTGGACCGAGATCTACAACGTGCTCGAAGGCTTCGAGGGCCCCCTCGACGACCGTGACCGGCGCGGCACCCTGGGCGGGTGGCGGATGGCCGGTCTGCCGTGGGAACAGCTCTAGTCGGGACGACCCGGGGCCGACGCGGCGCGGCTCAGTGCAGCACCAGCGGCTGCTGCATCAGTCCCTCGAACCCGCTCAGGAAGTCGTCGACCTCCTCGATCGACGGCTCGGTCGAGATGAGCTGGGTGACGTCGAACCGGAACTTCTCGGCCAGCACGCCGCCCAGGAAGATCTCGCGCTTGGCGGTCTTGTCCATGATCTCGTACCCACCCCCGAAAGGCTCTCCCTCCGCGGACTTGAACTCCACGACGCAATAGTTGGGGCTGTTGTAGATCATGTTCATCGAGCGGGACCTCGCTGGGGACGACGCAAGGTTGGACGAGCGGCCGGCATGGGCGAAGCGCCCACAGACAGTCGTGCGGCACCGACCGACAGGCGTCGACGGTCCGACACCTTTCGTCGGGAACTGGCCACTCATCCTTTCGAGACGGCCGTCCGCAGTGCGATATCGACCACTTGGGGGTCGACCGACCCGTTTGCAAGCAGCTCGAGGCGGCTGTCGGCACGCCAGGCGGTCTCCTGCCAATCGCTGCGGCCGTCGACCCACTGCCAGCCGTACCACGCCCGCTCGGTCCTGAAGACCCCTTTGCCGCGCAGCAGGCC